>ERZ1036424.150-NODE-150-length-47202-cov-5.069803_pt1 | contig 47202 bp, 32 predicted proteins | sample MGYA00514221_ERZ1036424 | MGnify/ENA primary metagenome ERZ1036424 (study PRJEB33795, sample SAMN09464939) | human gut metagenome | host: Homo sapiens | place: USA: Stanford, California | collected 2016-11 | study: EMG produced TPA metagenomics assembly of the... | reverse complement strand
CTACTTTCCCAATACCATCTCTCACTTTCATATTTTACACAGTATGGTCTAAAAAGCTTTTTAGGCATAATAGTCTGTGGGATTTTCTACATCATATTAGGTTGTATGATATCAAGAATTAGTATTGATTATAATTTAAATTCATATAGTGATGTTATAAATATAATAAGCCCAAATATTATTGGAAAATTTACTGGAATTATAACTACACTTTTTCTTATTTCCAGCTCATCTATAATATTAGCTGGAAGTGGAGCTGTTATTAATCAATTTTTTGGTATTCCAAAAATACTTGGCTCATTAATAATGATACTAATTGCTATATTTTTCTTACTTCGCGGTACTGATGGTCTAATAGAGGTTAATTCATTTATTGTTCCTGGATTAATTGCTGTTATGGTATTGATCACAATCCTATATTTCATGTTTTCTAAAGATACAATTTCATTTAGCAACATATCAAACTTTCCTGCTCAAAAAACAGGAATTGCGCTCTCAACTATACTTTATGCTGGATATAATACTCTTTCTGCATCTGGTGTTATTGTTCCACTTAGTAGCAAAGTTAACAAATCAAAAACTATGATCTTAGGAATAATTGCTGGCGCTAGTGGCCTTACTATACTTTGCTTAGTAATTAATCTATTATTAACAGTTAATCAACCATATATTTATCAATATGAAATTCCGCTACTATTTGTAGCCAATAGATTTGGTAGTATTATTCAAGCTATGCTGTTAGTCATAATTTGGCTTGAAATGTTCTCTACAGAAGTTTCTGATGTATACTCTATAAGTAAAACTTTAGAGCAAACTTTAAATATTGATTTTAAAGTAGCAATTTTTCCTGTCCTAGCATTTGCTTTATTAATATCTCAATTTGGATTTGGAAACTTAATTAACAAATTATACCCCATGTTTGGTTTATTAAGCTTAATATTTATTTCTCAGTGTGTATTTTTCTTTTTTAAGCACAAAAAAAATAAATAAAACTAAAAAATAGGTTCTGGTAAATATCAATTTATTTAACTTTACCTATTTTTTATTATATTTTATCTATATGATATAATTTAAATTATAGTTTTATTAAATTTAAATTAAAGGAGTTAATTAATATGAATCCTTCAAGTAATTGCTTGAAAATGTTAGATGAATGTAGACTTTGTAACAGAAATTGTAGAGTAAATAGAAATAATAATGATACTGGCTTTTGTAAAGCTTCAGATAAAATAAAGATTGCTAGAGCCACACTGCATCTTTGGGAGGAACCACCCATTTCTAAAGGCAATGGATCTGGAACAGTTTTCTTTTCTTATTGTAATTTTAATTGTGTTTTCTGTCAAAATCATGAAATAAGCCAAGAGTTTTCTGGAATGGAAATATCCATAGAAAGACTTTCTGAAATATTTTTAGAATTACAAGAAAAGGGCGCAAACAATATTAATCTTGTAACTCCAACTCACTACGTTCCACAAATAATCGAAGCATTAAAAATTGCTAAAAAAAATGGTTTAATCATTCCTATACTATATAATACTAATAGTTATGATTCCCTTGAAACTATAAAATCACTAAATGGATTAATAGATGTGTATCTTCCAGATTTTAAATACTTTAATGATAAATATGCAATCAAGTATTCAAAGGTTAAAAATTATGCTTTAAATGCAACAAAAATTATAGATGAAATGTTAAATCAAGTAGGAATTCCAAAATTTGATTCTGATGGTCGTATTACTAAAGGAGTTATTGTTAGGCACCTTATGTTACCAGGACTTCTATTTGATTCAAAAAAAGTTATTGATCTTCTTTATAATAGATATTCAGATAATATATACATAAGTTTAATGAATCAATATGTTCCAATGTTTAAAGCATGTGAATATCCTGAAATAAATAAGCCTCTTAACCCCAAACACTATGATAGCTTAATTGACTATGCTTTAGAGATTGGTGTTAAGAATGGTTTCATTCAAGAAGATGGCACTAATAATACCTCTTTTGTTCCATCATTTAATCTTGAAGGAGTAATAAGGTAGAAGATATTAGAATGGTTTAATATCTTCTACCTTATTTAATTAAACTTCATAATAAAATTCAGGCACTTCTCTAGTATCACCCATATTATAAATTGTTGGTGGTATAAATATTTTTTGATCACAAGAGCTTCTTAATTCTGCTATTCTTGTTACACCAACATAAACATCTGATATTTTATACCAAGTTGCGTAATCTACTATTCCTGTTTTGGGCAATGTAAATATTCCTTGAAATACACTTACTGCCTCTGCTGTTTTTTCTCCAAAGACACCATCTTCTGCGACCTTTGGAATTAAAGGATAATTTCTAGCTATTCTATTTAATTGGTTTTGTATTGTTCTCACAGGCTCTCCTTCTGAGCCAATAGTTAAATCATAGCCTGGATATGATTGCGGGCTTCCTTGAACCTTCTCAGCTGTAACCAACTCAATATCATTACCATAATAATACTTCAATATTTCATACGGTGTTTTACCTTGATCTCCTAAATACTTACTTCCCCATTGACTTAGCCATTGAGGACAACTAACATTTTTTCCATCACAATACTGAGTCAATAGTGGTTGCTTCTTTCCAAACCTTCTTACATAGGTTGAAAATATTTCATCAACAACTACGCTTATACTATCATAAATATTTCTACCATAATTAAATGCATGATCATATGCTGTTGAACTTGTAATATCAAAGTTTTTTCCCTTCCCCCTATACCATTCAGTATATATTCTATTTAAAGTAAATGATAAGATACAAAAAATATTGGCTCTAATAGTTGATTCTGGCCAAGTTGAATATATTTCACATGATGCTACATTTTTTATATACTCTTTAAATGGTACTTTATAATTTGGTGCTGATGCATCATTCGGACCACCTTGATGTACAATAATATATTCTGGTACTACTGGTTGAGCTAAAACTACTCCTGAACTTGGTGGTGGCAATGGCTTATCAACAGCTTCTGGTATCTTTGGTGGGAAATCACCATTTAACGTATTTGGATTTATATCAATTACTTGGGCATTTATTGATTCCCTTGATCCGTTATTATTTAAATTACATCTCTGATAAGCTATTTCTTCCGCAAATATTTGACATCCTCTTATTATTAATCTTTCAAATCCACTTCTTTCAACTACAATATCATATAAGCTATATGGAAGTTTATTACTATTTTCATCTAAAGAATATTCTACTGGTGGTGCCTGCAAATCCACTTCATTTGTTAATCCAGATGAATCTGTTTCTAATTGAAAACTTCCTGGATTATCTGTCTCCGTCTCTTCTGAACCTGTAACAGTAATTTTACATCCATCTAATGGAATATAATCATCACCATTAAAGCACTGTATTTTTAATCTACCATTAGCCATAATTTGCTCCTTATTATTTTTCCATTAATTATTATATTAATATTGTTTGATTTTTGTTCCTTTCTTTATTATTTAGGATATCTAATAAATAATTTTCCTCTATAAAATTCAAGTTCTTTATTTTTAAAATCTGTGATTTTATTAAATTCTTTAAACCTAATATTATCTGCATCCAATTCTTTTTCTTCATCTCTATAATTATTTGAATCAACTACACTTCTTAGAAAACCAAAAGTTTCTTCCATATTCAGCATTCCAAATCCCCATTCTCTATTAGGATACGTGTCACCAGGTCTCGTCTTTGCCCCTCTTATTAAATAACTAATTAATTTTTGAGTTCTTATTTCTAAGTCATTTTTATCAATAATAGCCCACTGAAGCATTAAAGCACTGCATCCAGCTGCCACTGATGTTGCTACTGACGATCCAGTGGCTATAGAAGTCCCCCCTCCTGGCATTGCTACTATTGCATTAACTCCCCCACTTGTGATATCTGGCTTTATTCTTCCATCTCTTGTATATCCTCTACCAGATGCAGCAACAGTAGAATTAATACCTTGGTTATAATACGAAGTAATGAGTGTACCTCTTGATGTTGCTGGTATAGTTAGAGTAGTATACTGACTTGGATTAAAAAACCTAGTATCTTTATCAAGTAATTCTCTCTGAGGTAACCACGACCAGAATCTTCCATCAACTATATAATCCCCATATAATTTAAATTGCCATGTTCCACTTCTTATGTTTTTGAACTTAATAATAATTACTTCATCACCAGTTACATCATCAGGTTCTAGATAATATATACTTACAGTTGTTCCCTCATAAACAAATTTATAATCAACTATCGATCCCAATTTAGTATCCAATCGTTCTAAAACTTCTCCTGAAGGAGAAACTATTCCTATTGATACTTTATCTGGTTTCATACAATATATTTCGAAGCTTAAATTAATTTGCCCCTTCCCAACCTTGACCTCAATTATTTTTGTATCACCAGTCTTATCAATAAAATCTTCAATGTGTGTTTGAGTATCTCCTTGATTGCCAGTGCCTGCAACCGGTATAATTCCAACTTTCTTTCCTTGCAATTCTAATGTATTTTCTATAACGCCTGTTCCATCGTGGGAACCAGTATTGGTTCCAAAAGGAAAATAAATTACCATTGGCATTTTTAATTCATTTGATAATTGACTTAAATACCTAATTGCTAATAATAAATTCACATCTTCATAAACTTGTTTTTTAGTAACAGGAACCCCTGCATAATCTAATATAACTTTTGGTGACTCTTTAACCTTTACTACAGCAAATTTGCAATCTGGTGCAGCTCCTATTAAATCTGGATTTACCCCTCTTCCCCCAATTATTCCAGCACTCATTGTTCCATGGCCCACCTCATCTTTGCTAGGTACAATTGAGTATGGGTCTCCTCCAGATAATGATAATTTTATAGCAGTATTAATCTGATCTTCATTATATTCAGTTCCAAATTCTATTCCATAAACCTTTTTATCCCCCTGAATTGTTTGATCCCATATTCGTAGTATCCTTGTAGTATCATCTTCAAGCATAAACTCCCTATTTAAATAATCTATACCTGTATCAATTATCCCAACTAGTACTCCTCTCCCATTTAATCTTAAATACGGATTGTTAGAAAATAAAGGAGCCCCACTAGCTTCTACTGGAGATAACACTGTTAAGGTATATATAGGAGGTGCTAAAACTGGTACGATTTCTTTAACATAAGGCAACAATTCTATTATTTTATTAGCTGGTAACATCACTATAGCAAATGCCTCACTTAATACAATTGCTTTAGCCCCTTCTATATTTTTCTCTATATCTTCTATGTCTTTTGGATTGGAAATTTGAACAATTATTCCAATTTCCTCCTCATTATTAACATTAATATTCCCTTCTATTATAGCTTTTGCTAATCCCTTAACATCTTTAATATTAGTTTGCCTATTTAAATTAATAGTTTCTAAATATTTTGTCTCTTTCTTAAAATTATCATTAATTTCACTTTTATTTACATTTAATATATTCCTACTTAAGATTGCATTTAATATATCTGAAACTAAATCTAAAGTATCTAATGCGCATACTTCTCCATAGCCCCAAAGTGAATTTGGATATTCTACATCTCTACGAGCTCTTTTTGCTCCTTTTACTAAATAATATTTCAATCTTTGACCGAACAAATAAGGATCATTACCATTAATTACTCCCCATTCCATCATTAATGCGCAAATTCCTGCAACTTGTGGTGCTGCCATAGATGTTCCAGTTTTACTATCATAGCCACCATTTGGTGCAGGTCCCATTATCCCTTCTCCTGGTGCCACTAAATCTGGTCTTATCTTTGAATATTCAGTAATTGCCCCTCTACCACTAAATGGTGATAAAGTATTAGTTCTATAGTTATAGCTTCCAACTGCTATTACATTATCAACTGTAGCTGGTATTCCTAATGTATTAAGCTGCTTAGGTTCCAAGAATTTTGTTTTTGGGTTAAGACCTTCTGATACAGGCAACCATATAGAATAATTTCCACCATATTCATTTAAAACATCAATTGTTATTCTCCAAATTCCTTCAACTAAATATTTTAAATTAGTTGATATTATTATTTGAATTTCGCTATTTAACTCAAATGGCTTTGGTCCAGCTACAAATATATCATACCTATCTCTTCCAATTGCTCCTTCAAAATAGCCCTCTTGTATTTGTACAGGAGTACTTTTACTCCCCGATGGACTCACTATCGTAATTAATATATTAGGTAAAATATCCTTATATATATTTATTAATACTGTAGTTTCATCACTTGCTACATTAAAGCTAATTGTCTGATTGGTTTTAAATTCATCTCCAGTATGATGCGCTGTATCGCCTTCATTTCCTGCTGCAACTGCTATAGAAATTCTTTCTAAGTTAGATATTGTTCTAATATATTGTTCCAACAAACTGCTTCCATTATGAGCTCCATTATTTGTACTTAAACTTATATTAACAACTAATGGAATATTTAATTCCCTGCTCTTATCCAATAAAAATTTAAGTCCTTGCATTATCTGTGAGCTCAATACAAATGTCCCTCTTGATGCCTTTACCATCGCTATTGATGAATCTACAGCAACCCCTCTATATTGTTCTGGTATGTTACCCCCACCACATGCAATACCTGCTACATGAGTTCCATGTCCTGTATTATCTAATGATGGTACTATTAAATAGGGATTATTTGATTTTATTGCATCATTTATCATCTTCTTATCATAAACATTCCCACCTAAGCTTAAATCATAAATATACTCTATTCTTGTATTTCCTTCCTTATCCATAAAAGCTGGATGTGTATAATCTATTCCTGAATCTACAAATCCAACTAATATACCTTTTCCAGATAAATCATAATTAGAAACTGCCTGTGGTATACAAGATGCTCTATTACTACTAGCATCTGATTCATTAAGGTTTTTAGGTAATTCTATATATTGAATACTGTTACTTAATGCTAATTCTCCTAATGCGCTTATTGGTATTCTTACTATTCCAAAATTAAATCCTAAATCAATAAACTTTCCACCTAGATCTGTAACAATTTTTCCTATGTTCTCAGGCGTATCTCTATATAAAATTGATACCTCTATGTTATTATCCTCACCTAATATATCAAGTTTTCTATTAAGTTTATCTAGTATAGCAACTGGTACATTAGTTAATAATCCTATTGTTGCATCTATCTTTGTAGATAGCTGCATTTCTGAATTTGCTATAATAATCCCACCTATAATAAGTTATACATATTTATATTATTAAATAGCATATAAAATTATACATATTTAGCCACTTTTCTATTTTCAATATTTAATACTAAAATGCTTACTGTACGCTGACTCAAATATATTTAACATTAATATAAACAAAATAGCTTACCTCAAAATCAAAAATGTTGAAGTAAGCTATAATTTGCATGTTATTTTATAAATACTATAATTTTATTTCTACTCTATCTAACTTAGCTATTACATTAATTTCCTTTGACTCCATAGTTTCAGTAAGTAAACTACCTGCATTACTAACTAATAAAATTTTAGAGTTTCCTAAAATTTTAACTTGCCTTATTTTTCTCATTCCTTTGTAATCTATTAAGAAAAATCCATTATTACTTAACTCTTTTACTACATGAGCAAAGGCAATATCCCCCTTCATCATTCTAAATCCAGTCATTTCATCATCTTCTATTTCTAAATAAAAAACTTTATCTTGAGGATAATTTTCTATTTTGTTTGAGTGAACTGGCATTTCCCTGGATCCTTTTTGAGAATGTAATGAATAGTCATATATTGGTATAGATCTAAGTACTGATGAAAATGCATCTGTCCAAACTTCTGAAGTCTCTAACTTTTTCTTTGGTAATTCTCTGAAAGTTTTCTTCTCTTCCATCAAATCCTTATCTGTAACTACCATACTTATGTCATTTAAGTCAGCATTTAAAATTTTAGCTGCTCTATCTATAAATGATTCAGGTACTACTTTTCTTCCCATTTCTACTTCATTTATATATTTTTCTGCAACTCCCAATTTTTTAGCTAGTACCTTAGCTGTCATTCCACTTTTTTCTCTAGCTTGTTTTATATTTTCTCCTACACGGCTCAACTTAATTACTCCCCTTTTGTTTCTTGTTGTACTTTATACCATTCTCTTTCCTCAACTAAATGTTCTAATAGATATTGAAATGTCCATTTATAAGATTCTTTTGTTGTTACAGCAAGAACTCCTCCTTGAATAAAGCTTCTAATAAATTTAATGTTTTCTTTTAATTGTGCATCATTGAAACCATTAAAAATAATTGCTTTTTCATCTAATGGCAATTCAGAGAAAGTGTTTTCTCCATTAACTTTAAGTACTATATCTTCTAATTTCATTAAAGCCATATCATTGGTAATCTCTATTACCTTAAAATTTTTTGCCTTGATTTTTTTTATTTCATCTTCCTTTAGTCCATAAACTAGCATACATTTATTGTTTATTGACATGATCCCCCCTCCTCCCTTATTAAAATTTAAATTTAAATTGTATTACTCTTCTATTATTTCAGGTTCTTCAAATTTTTCTCCTTGTGTATCTACTACAACACTCTTTATGACTTGATCTTCATATGGTCTATCTGACATATCAGCTTTTGAATTAACAATATTATCAGCAATGTCCATCCCTTCTGTAACTTTACCAAATGAAGCATATTGTCCATCTAAATGTGGAGCATCAGAAGTCATAATAAAGAATTGGCTTCCTGCTGAATCTGGATGCATAGCCCTTGCCATTGATAAAACTCCTCTTGTATGGTTTAAATCATTTTTAAAACCATTCATTGAGAATTCACCTTTTATTGAATACCCAGGACCACCCATTCCATTTCCATCTGGGCATCCTCCTTGAATCATGAATCCTGGTATAACTCTATGGAATATTAATCCATCATAAAATCCTCTATTAATTAAATCTATAAAATTCTTTACTGTATTAGGAGCTATTTCTGGATATAATTCAGCTTTAATAACTCCTCCATTTTCCATAGTTATTGTAACAATTGGATTTTTCATAAAAATTCTCCTCTCAAAATATAATTCTTAAATAATATTATTGTCTAAAATATAAATTAAAATTCACCTCATTAGATCGCTATTCTTAGTAAATCTCAATTATCTCTTTATATCAATTAAATTATAACAGAAATCTATAATTTTATCGTCATTAATAGAATTATAAATTTCAATACTTCCTTTTTCATTATTATCAGTTAATTGTCCTTTTTCATTTAATTGTCTTCTTAATTCTTTGCAAGTACCTAAACCACCGTCAATAAGTGGTATATCATTTCCTAATACATTTGATAAAGTTTCCTTTATAAAAGGATAATGTGTGCATCCTAAAACAATGCTGCTTATGCTTTCATTTAAATATATATTAAATTTACCTTTTAAATACTCTTCTAGTTCATTGCCTTCTAAAATTCCTTGCTCTATAAACTCAACTAATCCTGCACAAGGTAATGATACTATATTACAGTCATTTTTATACCTATCCATAAGAGCTTTGAATTTTTTTTCTCTCAAAGTCATAGGTGTTGCCATTATAATTATATTGCCTTCCCTGTTTAACTCTACAGCAGGCTTTAGCGCTGGTTCTATTCCTATTATAACAATATCTTTATATTTATTTCTAAGAACTTCAATAGCAGCACTAGTTGCTGTATTACATGCTACAACTATTGCCTTAACTCCTTTATTTAGTAAGAATCTTGCTGCATTTAAAGTAAGATTTCTAACATCTTGTACTTGCCTTGTTCCATAAGGAGCATTTTTAGAATCTCCAAAATATATAAAATTCTCATTTGGCATAAGTGAAATAGCTTCTTTCATAACACTTAAGCCGCCTACCCCTGAATCAAAAAATCCTATAGGACCATTTTTAATATTCAAAGTTTACTCACTCCATTTTTCTTAAATTCTATATTACATATTTTATTACTTTATTAATAATAAATCCACATAGAAATTATTTTAAACTATACTTTTAATACCACTTTTCGCTATAATTAATAATATAATAAAATGTACGGTTTATTTTAAATATATTGACAGTATTCGTTAGTTATAATAGAATTTTCTTATAAATAGAATTACGAATGTTAAGACAATATTTTTATAATTTATTCGATACTATCAGAAAGGATGTGACTATTTTATTACAGAATCATCTGTAATAAATAAAATTATGGATAATTTACTTTATGTAATTTCTCAAGAAAATCACAACTCTAATGATTTGAAGGATATTTTAAATAAACATCCTGAAATCAAATTTGCATCATTTGTTGGAATTGATCTATCTGGAAATGATACTGATGAAAAAATACCAGTTAAATTATTTTTAGAAGATTTAGATGGATTCTTAAATGGTGTTGCTATACAAACAGATGGCTCTTCTGTTGTTTTACCTGGAATCGCAACACTAGATAACGCTAAAGTTAATATGGTTATTGATTTAAACTGCAAGTGGTTTGTAGATTATAATTACAACTATATTGATCCAGAAACTGATAAGCCAATTGGTACATTAAGGATTCCTTGTTTCCTATATCATGATAATATCGCTGTAGATTCTAGACATATTTTAACTTCTGCTGTAACTACATTTAAAGAAAATCTTATGAACATATTTAATAATCATGCTGATACATTAAAATCATTTGGTATTTCAGCTAGTGATATTGATGATATTGTTGTAACTTCAGCTACTGAATTAGAATTTTGGGTTAAAACACCTAATGATAAAGCTCAAGTTGAAGAATTATCAACATCTCAAGTATTACACGAACATTATTGGACAAGAACAAAGGGTGCTGTAAGAACTGCTTTGGAAGAAACTCTTATTTTAATGGATAAATATGGTTTCGAACCTGAAATGGGACATAAAGAGGTTGGTGGAGTAAGAGCTAAACTAACTAATTCTGGTGATTTTGATCATATTATGGAGCAACTTGAGGTCGATTGGAAATACTCAGATGCTGTACAAGCTGCTGATAATGAATTATTTGTTAGAATTCTTATTCAAGAAACTTTTAGACGAAATGGACTTGATGTTACATTTATGGCTAAGCCAGTTGAAAAAGTGGCTGGTTCTGGAATGCATACTCATTTAGGAGTAAGTTTAAAATTGAAAAATGGAAAAAGAATTAATTTATTCAATGGCCCTAAGAATCATTTCTTAAGTATAATAGGATATGGAGCTTTAATGGGACTTTTAAAGAATTATGAAATAATGAATCCATTTATTTCTTCAACTAACAATTCCTTAAAGAGATTAAAACCTGGATTTGAAGCACCAATTTGTATTGTAACCTCACTTGGATTATCACCTGAAAATCCATCAAGAAACAGAACTGTACTTGCTGGATTAATAAGAGATCTAGATTCGCCTTTAGCAACAAGATTTGAGCTAAGATCTCCAAATCCACATACAAACACTTATCTTGCTATGGCTGTTTCATATATGTCAATGCTAGATGGTATAATTTATGCAGCAGACAATAATAAAAATGAGGATCAACTTCTTGCTGAACTTTCAAAAAAATCTGGTGAATCAGCAGATTATCTTGAAAAATCAAGAGCTTATAGAACTGAAGAAAATATTTTTGAAGATTTCACAGAAGCAGAAAGAAATAAATATTTTGGAAAGGCCCCAGCTACAGTTTATGAAAATCTATCACAATTAGATAGTAACCCTTCAAAACTTAAAGTTTTAAAGAGAAATAATGTATTTACAGATGCTATAATAAATAGCTTCAAATTAGCTGCTCTTGAACGTTGGACTACTGAAATTACACATAGAGTTATAAATAACTACATGGATGAAGTTAGATCAGCTAAGCCACTTCATTCATTAGATAAAGTATTGGATTTAGATATTTCTAATTGGATGAAACTAAATAATTTAAGACACTATGTAATGAAAGATACTTATACTAGTAAGAGCTTATTTACAAAAATAAGAGATGCTTTTAAAAATGAGGATTATGCTGATGCATCTAGATTATACCTTGAACTTGAAGATAAAATGACTCAACTTAGAGAATTATATTCAGCTTATAGAAGAAATCTTCTAGATATATAGTTTTAATTTATTTATGAAAATAGTACTAATATCCTATTAATCGGATATATTAGTACTATTTTTAGTGCAATAAAATAATATATCTTCCTAGTATTTATTTAATTAGCTTAAAATACAGTATCATGTTTAAATATTTTTCATCATAATATGACTGTTTAACCCATTTTAAAATGATTTTTATATATAATATTACTATAAGTTCATTTTAATCCGTATTTATTTTAAAATTCATTTTAATTGTCCAATATATTACATTTATATGCTATAATAATATTAATCAAAATTGTGAGGTATTATAAAATGAGGTTAGTCCCAATTGAATGTGTTCGTGAAAATTCATTATTAGGTAAAAATATATATGACTCTCAAGGTAGAATTTTACTTAGATCTGGTGTAACTTTAACACAATCGATTATAGAAAGAATTAAGACAATTGATATTTTTTCTTTATATATAATAGATGAGTATAGTTCTGGAGAAATAGAGGATATTATAAAACCAGAATTAAGACAAAAATCTATTTCAGTAATAAAGGAAACATTTTCCGACATAGAAAGAATAGCCTCTGTTCATAAATTTGAAAAACGTGTATTAAATGACTATACAAAAAGAGAGCAAGAATATTTTTCTTCAATTAGTAATATAGCTGAAGAGCTATTAGACAATGTCCTTAGTAATAAAAATTTACTTCTATCACTTGTAGATATCAAGAGCATGGATAATTATACTTATGAGCACTGTGTAAATGTAGCTGTTATTTCCATTGTGCTAGGAATAAGCTTAAATTTATCTAGGAAGAATTTAACTAATCTTTGTATAGGTGCCTTAATTCACGATATAGGTAAGTCATTTATTCCAAAAGAAGTACTTCAAAAGCCTGGAAGGCTTAATGATTATGAATCCAAAATAATGAAGCGTCACCCTAAATTGGGTTATGAATTTTTAGGAAATTTCTTTAATTTAAGCTCACATAGTAAATTAGTAGCTTTACAACATCACGAGCGAATTGATGGTTTAGGATACCCAAATGGACTTGTTAATAAAGAAATTAGTTATTTATCAAGGATTGTTAGTATTGCAGATGTATATGATGCCTTAACATCTGATAGGCCATATAAACGTGCTATGTGTCCAAATGATGCCTTGGAATATTTGATGGCAAATTCAGGGACATTTTTTGATCATGAAATGATTAATATATTCTGTAAAGTTATTATTCCATTTCCAGAGGGAACAATAGTAAACCTTAGTAACGGATCTATTGGTATAGTTGAAAAGACTCTTCCAAACTTTCCTTTAAGACCAATAGTTAAAATAGTAAAAAGTAAAAATTCAAGTGAAATAGGTTCTAAAATAAACTTAATTGATAATCTTTCAATTGTTATTTCTGGCATAGAATATAATATATAAAATAAGCCACTTTATAATTTAGTAGCTTATTTTATACCAAATTATATTCTCTTTTTTTATTCATAAATGGATTAAGATTTGCAATCTCTTCTGCTTCTTTAAAAGTTCTAGCTCTAAAAACTAAAGTCCATCCATTTTTATCATATTTTCCTGCACACATTATGTACTTCTCATCTTCATTTATATAGTTTTCTTGTCTATCTACTATTAAACTTCTAATATTATCTATATTTTTACAATTTAACTTCACAAAAAAATTCCCAACATTTTTCATCATATTATCCTCCTTGCAAACATATGTTCATTAACTATATTATATAGAACATGTGTTCAGTTGTCAATAAATAAAGAGGATATAAAATCCAATTTATATCCTCTTTATTTTAAAAGTTACTATTCTGCTATATTAAAAACTTCTAAATCTTTATTTTCATCAAGCTTTTCAAGTTCTACATCTGCAATTGCTCTTAAAGTATCTAGTGCTGTAATAACTCCAACATTTCTCTCTACTGCAGCTCTTCTTATTAAGAACCCATCTCTTTTTGAATCATTTCCTTTAGTTGGTGTATTTACTACTAAATCAACCTCTCTATGCTTAACTATATCCAAGATATTGGGTTGTTCTTCATCAATTTTTCTAACTTCTTCAACATCAATTCCTGCTTCTTTTAAAAGATTACAAGTTCCTGATGTTGCTATGAATTTATAACCAACTTTTGCTAAATCTTTTGCTATTGGTAGGAATTCTGCTTTATCATGCTTATTTATTGTTGCAAGTATCTTTCCTTTTTCTTTTGATGGATACATATTAGCTCCAACAAATCCTTTATAAAGAGCTTCTTTAATGTTTCTACCTACACCTAAAACTTCTCCTGTAGATCTCATTTCAGGTCCTAGACAAACTTCAACATTAGGTAATTTTTGTGTTGAGAATACTGGAACCTTAACTGATACTAGATTTGGTTCCTTATAAACATTTATACCATATCCTAGGTTTGTTAATTTTTCTCCTAGCATTACTTGTGTAGCTAAATCTACAATTGGAACTCCACTTACCTTACTTATATAAGGCACTGTTCTTGATGCTCTTGGATTAACTTCAATTACATATAATTGCCCCTCAAATTCTATGAATTGAATATTTATCATTCCCTTTATTCCTATCGCTAAAGCCAACTTCTTAGTATATTCTAATACCTTATCCTTAATATTATTAGTTATATTTTGACTTGGATACATAGTTACACTATCCCCTGAGTGAACTCCTGCTCTCTCTAAATGCTCCATTATTCCTGGAATCAACACATTTTCACCATCTGAAATTGCATCTACCTCTATTTCTCTTCCCATTAGATACTTATCTATAAGTATCGGATTTTTCTTATCCTTAGCAAATGCATTTTCTAGATAATATGTTAATTCTTCTTCATCATGAGTTATTTCCATTCCTTGACCACCAATTACGTATGAAGGCCTTACAAGTACTGGGAACTTAAGTCTTCTTGCCTCTTCTAATCCCTCTTCTAATGACCATATTCCCTTACCTTTTGGTCTTGATATACTTAATCTTTCTAATAACTCATCAAACTTTTCTCTATCTTCTGCCATATCTATTTGATCTGCTGTAGTTCCAAGTGTCACTATATTCTTCTCTTTTAAGAAATTAGCTAACTTAATAGCTGTTTGACCTCCAAATTGAAGTATTACTCCATCTGGATTTTCCTTTTCTATTATATTTAATACATCTTCTTCTGTTAGTGGTTCAAAATATAATTTATCAGATATATCAAAGTCTGTACTAACTGTTTCTGGATTATTGTTAACTATTATAGTTTCAATTCCCATTTTCTTTAATGATTTTACACAATGTACTGATGCATAATCAAATTCAATACCTTGACCTATTCTTATTGGTCCTGAACCTATAACTATAACTTTTTTCTTATCAGATACTTCAACTTCATCATATTGTTCATAAGTTGAATAATAGTATGGTGATACCGCCTCAAATTCTCCACCACAAGTATCAACCATCTTATATGAAGGTTTTACATTCCATATATCTCTTAATCTATATATATCATCTGGGCTTACCTTTAACATATCAGCTATAGCTTTATCTGAAAAACCTTTTTTCTTTAAATTGTGCAACCATTCTTTATCTAAATCTTCTATTTTACTTAATTTTAATCTTTGTTCTTCTTCAACTATCCATTTTATCTTCTCTAAAAAGAACATATCAATTCCAGTAATTTTATTTATTCTCTCAATCATATAATCACGTCTTAGCATTTCTGCCAAAGCAAAGATTCTTTCGTCATCAGGCTTCATCACTAATTCTTTAAGTTCTGCCATGCTATGTTCTTTAAATTTCTTATGATCTAAAGAATACTTTCCAATTTCCAAACTTCTTATTCCTTTTAAGAAGGCTTGCTCAAAATTAGATCCAATAGCCATTACTTCTCCAGTTGCCATCATCTTTGTTCCCAGTTGTCTATCTGCACCAAAGAATTTATCAAAAGGCCATTTTGGAATTTTAACTACTACATAGTCAAGTGTTGGTTCAAAGCATGCATATGTTTTTTGAGTTACTGCATTTTTAATTTCATCTAATCCATATCCAAGAGCTATTTTAGCAGCAAGCTTTGCAATAGGATATCCTGTTGCTTTTGATGCTAAAGCAGAACTTCTTGAAACTCTAGGATTAATTTCAATAACTGCATACTCAAAAGTATTTGGATTTAATGAAAATTGTACATTGCATCCACCTTCAATGCCTACTGCATTTATTATATTTATTGAAGCTGTTCTAAGCATTTGATATTCTTTGTCAGAAAGAGTTTGTGATGGTGCTACAACTATACTATCTCCAGTATGTATTCCAACTGGATCTATATTTTCCATGTTGCATACTGTAATACAATTTCCATAAGAGTCTCTCATTACTTCATACTCTACTTCTTTCCATCCCTTAACACTCTTTTCAATTAGAACTTGGCCTATTGTACTTAGTTGGAGGCCTGATTCTAATATAGTAGTTAATTGCTCTTCATCATCAGCAATACCACCACCAGATCCTCCTAAAGTATAAGCTGGTCTAACTATAACTGGATATCCTATTGTATTTGCAAAATCTATTCCTGATTGTAAATCAGTTACTATTTCACTTTTTATAACAGGCTCTCCAATTCTATTCATCATGTCTCTAAATAATTCTCTATCTTCGCCTTCTTTAATAGATGCTATAGATGTCCCTATTACTTTTAGATTATATTTTTCTAATATTCCAGAATCATGTAATTCTACTGCTAAGTTAAGTCCTGTTTGTCCGCCCATTCCTGCAAGTAAACTATCTGGTTTTTCTTTAGCTATAACTTTTTCAACAAATTCCAAAGTTAGAGGTTCTAAATAAACCTTATCTGCAACTTCTTTATCTGTCATGATTGTTGCTGGATTAGAGTTCACAAGTACAACCTCTATTCCTTCTGATTTTAATGCTTCACAAGCTTGAGTTCCTGAATAGTCAAATTCTGCTGCCTGACCAATAACTATTGGACCAGAACCTATAACTAAAACTTTTTTTATATCTTTATTTAATGGCATTTATTATTCCCTCCTATAGTGCATATTCTAAAAATCTATCAAATATATATTCACTGTCATTTGGTCCTGCTGATGCCTCTGGATGGAATTGAACTGAATATATTGGTAAACATTTATGCTTCATTCCTTCAACAGTTCCATCATTTATATTCACATGAGTAACTTCCATATCAGCTGGTAATGTTTCTACAACATATCCATGATTTTGTGAAGTTATATGAACAATATTCTTTTCAAGGTCTTTTACTGGATGATTACAGCCTCTATGTCCAAATTTTAGTTTAGATGTTTTTCCACCTAATGTTAATGCTAATAATTGATGTCCTAAGCAAATACCTACTATTGGCTTCTTTCCAATTAATTTCTTTATATTTTCTATAACAAAATCTAAATCTTCTGGATCTCCAGGTCCATTAGATAAGAATATTAAATCTGGATTTACACTTAAAATTTCTTCTGCTGTTGCTGTTGCTGGAAATACTGTTAATTTACAGCCCCTCTTTTTAAAATTTCTTATTATGTTAGTCTTTATACCGAAATCCATAACTGCTACATGTTTTCCTGTGCCTTCAATTATATAAGATTTATTTGTTGTAACAGTTCTTACAGCATCTTTATTAGAGAATGATGCTATTTTTTCTTTAAGCACTTCATCATCTATATCTTCTAATGCAATTATTCCTCTCATTGTTCCATTATTTCTTAAAACTTTAGTTAGAGCTCTTGTATCTATTCCTTCTAGTCCAATTACTTTTCCTTGCTTTAAGAAATCTTCAAGTTCTAATTCACATCTAAAATTGCTTGGTAAATCACACTTTTCTCTTACAATAAAACCTCTTACTTTTATTGAGTCAGATTCCATATCGTCAAGATTAATTCCATAGTTACCTATTAAAGGATAAGTCATAGTAACTATTTGCCCGTAATATGATGGATCTGTAAGCACTTCTTGATAACCAGTCATACCAGTCGTAAATACTACTTCTCCAACACTTTCTTTAAGGTAACCAAAAGCCTTACCTTCAAAAATCATACCATTTTCTAATATAAGCTTTGCCTTCATGCTCAAGCCTCCTATAAATATATTTTTGGCTAAAACTACACCTTATGAATTCTTATTTCTATAAAACAAAAGGACAATAAAGAGACTACAGCGTAACTGCTGCTCTCCTCATTATCCTTATATATATCTTATAAATATTTGTATTCAAAAAATAAGCTATGAAATTTTCTTTTGAATTTATAAACATCATAGTTATACTCCCTTTCTGGCCTCACAGGACCAAGTTAAAGTGTATCTTAACTCTAAAATTTTCTCTTTTCTAACATTTTAGTTGATAGAGTATCTTATGTCAAGGTAATAAGGATAGTTTTATTAATTTAAAATTTATAAATAATTTTTTAAATTTAGTTAATCTTAGAATTTATTATAAAATATTTATTTACAATATAAATTTTACCATATATATCTATTCATATAAAGTATAAATATTCATATTTATTGTATTTTTATTCATAATATAAATTTAATGAAAACTATTTTTCCTTATTACCTAAAATCTTATATCTAGCATATGTAATTTTATCCTATTCTTCGTATACATTTCTATTGCTTTTTTGCAATTCATCTGCAATTTGAATAATTGATTTAAAATTATTAATTAATTCTAGTGATAATTTTTCTGTTTCTATGTATTTACTATTAGCTATATCAATATTATTATTTTCAATTTCGTTCATAATATCTTTTCCTGATTTATGAAGTCTTTTATGCTTATCTTCAATTTCATTCCATATTTTTAATATATCTTGATTCTTAGGTTTCATAGAATAGTAGAAATGTCCAAATCCACACTTATGATCATTTACTTGAAGTGGAGATATAGTAGTATTATCTATCATGTTTTTAAGTGATCTAACCCAATTTTCATGTGCAGTAATAGCCTTATTAATTGTATTAATGAATGTTTCATTATTTATCATATAATATCTATCATTGACCAAATTTCCTATTATTACTGCTGCTTTATCTAAATCTTCTTCCATTTTAACAACTGGTGCTATAACACTATTCAAGCTTCTACTAGTATCCTTAAGTATTTCAGTATTTGAATTTAGTGTTTCAACATCTTTCTCTAAACTCTGCACACTATTTGCAACTTCATCCATGGATGTATTAATCTCTTCACTATTTGCAGCAACTATGCTTATTGCTTTAGATATATTATCAATACTAATTATATTTTCCCTTCCATTCTTTACAACAGAATCTAGATTTTTATTTACCTTTTCTAGAGACTCAACGGTATCATCTACACTTGTCCCACTTTTACTTGATGCCTCTTCAATTGCCATAACAAATTCGCCCATACTTGAAGTTAAAGTTTTAGTTTCATCTGCTAATTTTCTTATTTCTTCTGCAACTACAGCAAATCCTTTTCCACTTTCTCCTGCTCTAGCTGCTTCTATTGATGCATTAAGCGCTAAAAGATTAGTTTGCTCTGAAATATCATTAATTGAGTTGATTACACTTTGTATATTTTCAATAACATGTATAAGATTATTCATATCATTTTTCATATTTCTTGAATGCTTTATTGCAATATCCGAAAAATCTTTTATTTCTATTAATTCTCTTTCACTTTTCTTTGTAGATTCTAACAATGTTTCAGAATTTAGTGATAGTTCATTTATAGCCTTTGTCATATCTGTGTGTGCCTCTGTTACCTCTTGTGATGTATGAGATGTAGTTTCAGATGCATTTGATATATCCATCATCAATTCAACTATCTCATTGCTAACAAATCTTATTTTCTCCTCTTTATCTTTCAATAATAAATCTAAGCTACTCATTTGAATAACTGAATTTAGTACTAGTTTTGTAATCTCTTCAAAATTATTTCTCCCATAATTTAATCTAAGATGTATTGATTTAACCTTTTCTAAAGTTTTATTATCTAATTTTTTATTTAATTTTGTTTCTTGTAATGAATAAATATCACTAACTATTTCTTTTACAACAATATTTTTATTGAACATAAAACCTCATCCCCTTATTTAACTATAATATTATTATAAGATATATTTTACTCTATGTAATATTAATTTTAATAATATTTTATCATTATAAATCACCTTTTATTTAGCAAGATTACTTTATATTTTTATACAATAATCTAAATTCTTAATTGCTTTTTATTTATCATTTAATATTTGTAAAAAATATATATTTATGATATTATTTAATTGAATATTCAGAAAATTTAAGCAGTTACATTATTCTTTATGAACTGACTTATACTGAAGTTTAACACTACTATTTTCCAAAAAAGTGCTTATGATAAATCATAAGCACTTTTTTATTAAAATTCTTTAATTATAAGCTCTGCAGATGCTGTATTTGTAACTACTGGTACATTATGTACATCACACACTCTAAGAAGCGCTGAAACATCTGGTTCATGTGGTTGAGCTGTAAGTGGATCTCTTAAAAAAATAACTAAATTTATTTTTCCTTCTGCGATTCTTCCTCCTAATTGTTGATCTCCACCATATGGTCCTGACAAATATCTTTTTACCTCAAGTCCAGTTGCTTCAGATATCATCTTTCCTGTGGTTCCTGTTGCAACTAATTCATATTTAGCTAGTGTATCTTTATGCTTTTTAGTAAATTCAATTATCTCTTGCTTTTTCTTATCATGTGCTATTAAAGCAATTTTCATACCTCTCATCCCCTCTAAATATAATTAAAATATTTGGTTACTAATTATAATTATAATACATCTATTCTTGTATAACAAAGTTACTATTTCTTATTAAATATATCTATACATTTTAACGTGTGGTATTCCTGCTTCATTGTAAATATCTGACTCCACAGTAAATCCAACACTCTCATATAATTTTTTTGCATATAATTGAGATGATAAAATCACTTTGTCATCATTAAAGTTTTCTTTTATATAATTTAATGATATATTAAGCATTTCCTGGGCAATACCTTTTCTTCTGTGTGTTTTTTTTACTAATACCCTTCCAATTGAAGTATTTTCATAGCTTATTCCTTTAGGAACTATTCTGCAATATGCAACTGCTGCTTCATTCTCCTTAAGAATTATGTGAATACACTTATTATCTATTCCATCTAGTTCTTCTTCACACAATATTTTCTGCTCTTGAATGAATACTTCACATCTTAATCTCATTATTTCATATAATTCATCTAATAATAAATCTTTATATTCTTTTATTATCCATTTATTCATTTTTATCTTATTTGTCCATTTCCGTAAATAATATATTTAGTAGTTGTCAATTCTTTTAATCCCATAGGTCCTCTTGCATGAAGTTTTTGAGTGCTTATTCCAATTTCAGCCCCAAATCCAAATTCACTTCCATCTGTAAATCTAGTTGATGCATTTACATATACTGCTGCTGCATCTACTCTCTGCAAAAATTTTTGTGAATTACTATAATTTTCTGTTACTATAGCTTCTGAATGACCTGTTCCATATCTATTTATATGTGCTATTGCTTCGTCAATATCTTTTACTACTTTTACAGCCATAATATAATCTAGGTATTCTTTATTCCAATCTGAATCATCAGCTTTTTCAATATCATTAATAATTGATTGTGATATTTCATCCCCTCTGATAGCTACTCCATTTTCTCTTAATGCTTTAATTGCTATTGGTAAGAATTCTTTAGCTATTTTTTCATTTACCAATAATTTTTCTGCTGCATTGCATACAGCTGGTCTTGATGTTTTTGCATTTACAATAATATTTTTTGCCATTTCAAAATCACATTGTTCATCTATATATATATGACAGTTTCCAGTTCCAGTCTCTATAACAGGGACTGTCGCATTATTTACTACAGATTGAATTAATCCTGCTCCACCTCTTGGTATAAGTACGTCTATAAATTCATTTAGTCGCATCATTTCGTTTGCAACTTCTCTACTAGTGTTCTCAACTAGCTGAATTGAATCTTCTGGAAGTCCAGCTTCTTTTATTCCTTCACGTAAAGCCTTAATTATTTCTATATTTGAATTTATTGCTTCCTTTCCACCTCTTAGAATAACTGCATTCCCAGCTTTAAGACAAAGTCCAGCTGCATCACAAGTTACATTTGGTCTTGCCTCATATATTATTCCTATTACTCCCATAGGTACTCGTTGCTTTCCTATTTGAATTCCATTTGGTCTTTTCCACATAGATATTACTTCTCCTATTGGATCCTCAAGTAGTTCTAATTGTTTTAAACCATCTGCCATATCCTCAATTCTTTTATTGTCTAATGCTAATCTATCTAACATTGCTTTAGACGTTCCATTTGCTATTGCATTATCTAAATCCTGTTTGTTTTTATTAATAATATTATCCTTATTATCAATAAGTTTTTCTGCCATTTTTAAAAGCGCCTTATTTTTTTGTGTTGTAGTAGCATTCATTAATTCATAAGATGATTCTTTTGCTAATTTACCTTTTAATTTTAATTCACTCATTTTTAATACCCCCATTTTTATTTATTTCCTATAAATAAAGTCCCAATTTCTTTTCCTTGTAGTATTTCCAATAATATACTTGGTTCATCTCCATTTGCTAGTACCATGTCTACTCCAGCTTTTCCTGCTCTTTTAGCCGCCATCAATTTAGTAATCATTCCACCAGTGCCAACACTAGAACCTGCACCGCCAGCACATTCCTCTAGTTCTGGAGTTATAGTTTTAATTTCACTTAATAATTTTGCATCTTCATTACTTCTTGGATCAGAATCATAGAATCCATCAATATCTGATAATATTATTAATAAATCTGCATTAACCAGTGATGCAACTATAGCTGATAAATTATCATTATCCCCAAATTTAACTATATTTTCTATTTCATCTATAGCAACTGTATCATTTTCATTTACTATAGGAATTATTTTCTTTTCCAATAATGTTTCAAATGTGTTACATACATTTTCCCTAATATGATCATCTTCTATAACATCTCTTGTTAAAAGTACTTGTCCAACTACATGGCTATATTCTCCAAAAAATTTACTATATATATGCATTAATTCACATTGTCCTATAGATGCCACTGCTTGTTTTTCTCTTATTGTTTCGGGCTTTTCTTTTAATTTTAACTTATTAACACCAACAGCAACAGCTCCAGAAGTAACAAGTGCAACCTCTTTTCCTGAATTTACGATATCAGATAATACCCTTGTCAATTTCTCAATTCTCCCTAAATTAATGTTTCCATTTTCATAGGTTAATGTTGATGATCCTACCTTTACCACTATTCTATTTGCATTTTTTAAGTCTTCGCGAAAGCCCATTTTGACATCTCCTTAAAATTCTATTTATTGTATATACATTTATATTACTATACCTGATTTATCTTATCAAGAAATCTATTATATGCTATACTTTAAACTTCAATACCATCTCATTTAAGCTATAGGCCATCTCTGCTTGACTTGATGCACTATTTGCGACTTGATCTATTCCTACATTAGATTCACTAATACTTTCTTGCATACTATTTAATTTATCATATGATCCATTTGCCATATTAGCCATATTTTCAATTGCTAAACTTATTTCACTAGCTGTTGCAGAAATCTCCTCACTCATAGCTGCAATTTCTTCTGACATATCACTTACAAATTTTCCATCCGATTTATATGATTCACTTACAATTATAAAGTTTTTAAATTGATACATTACCTTGTCTCTAACAAAATTTAATAATTCATTACTATTCTCCGATAAACTCTTAAATGCATCTTGTACATTTTTTATTGTTATTTTTACGCTATTAACTGCTTTTGATGATTGTTCAGCAAGATTTTTAACTTCATCTGCAACAACTGCAAAGCCTTTCCCTTGTTCTCCTGCCCTTGCAGCCTCTATTGCCGCATTAAGTGCCAAAAGATTTGTCTGATTAGCTATATCATCAATTGTATCTGCCATAATTACTATATCATTAACTACATTTCCTTTTTCTATAGCTTCTAAAATTCCTTTCTCTACTGTCTTATAAACATCTGTAGAAATTTTTACTGATCTCTTACTGTCTTCCTCAACTGCAACTGCTCTTTCATTTATTTGTATTGCATTATTACTTCCATCTGTCGCTTTTTCAGATAAAACATTAACGCTAGAACTAACTCCTTCTATTGATGCAGAAACCTCTTCTGTAGTGGCTACTGTTCCTTGAACAGCTTTATTAATTTCTCCTGAAGAATTATTTATTGTATCAAGTTTTGAAGAAAGTTCTTGAACTGTTGCTGATAGCTCTTGACTAGAAGCACTCATATTCTCTGTTGTTGACATGACATTTTTTATTAGTAGTGAAACATTATCTTGTGCTATATTTAATGATTTTCCTAATATTGAAAATTCATCATTTCCATTAATCTTAATAGCTCTTGAAAAATCATAATTTGATAATCTATTAGCTAATTCACTTATACCATTTATTGATCTTTTTATTTTTCTTATTATTGCAAATGCCATTATATATAATAGTACTACTGATAAAAAGATTATTGCTACATTAATTCTAATTGAATTAAAATAATTTTTATGATTAGATTCAACTGCTTCTTTAGCCCATTTATCATTTAAATCTGTTAATTCATCTAACTCTGAAGTTGTTTCTTCATATTTTTGCTTAGTTTTTAGTAGGTTATCTGAAATCTTTTTTTCATCTCCTAAAGAAAAAGCTTCTAGATATTCACTTCTAATTTTTATGTACTCATTAAATGAATTTTCAATATTATTAATCTTTTGCTTATCCTCTTCTGTGCTTACACTAGTCTCATACTCTTTAATCTGTTCTTTAAATTCATTTATTCTTTTTCCACCCTTTTGTGTATATTCATCTATCCTGTCCTTGTCGTTAAGACCAGTCATAAGTTCTGTATCCAAATTCAGAGCTAAGATAGCTTTATTCATATCAGATATAGATGAAACACCTATTAGATTCTCATTGTAAATTTTATTTGCTGCTTTATTTATATTACTTATGTAAATACTACTCACTGTTCCACTTAAAATCATCATTATTGTAATTCCTACAAAAATACTTATTAATTTTGTAGATACTTTTATATTTTTAAAATTTTTCATATTTAATTTCTCCTTATATTTCTTTTAATCGTTAATTCCGATTTAATTACTCATATTATATCAAAAATATTACATAATTAAACTATTTATTCTAAAATTTATATAATTAAACTTTTTCAAAAATTTATATTTTTTATCTATTTGTCTCAAATAATATCTATATATTACATATTTTTTAAATATATCATATATTTTTCACTAAAATTATATCTACAAATGAATATTTTAAAATTTTTATTTATAAATATTAAATTTTTCCATAAAATAATACTATCTTTTTTTACTTTTCTATATTAAAATAATAACTATTGTATATTTATAAACAAAAAGGGGATAAAAATGAATAAAAATTCTAATTCAATATTAAAATCATCTTCGTTATTAAAATTTATTATACCTTCATTGCTAGGAATATTTCTGTTTATGACTCCTGTTAAAATAAATGATAGTTTTACTATTCCAGTTGCATTCTTATCTAACAATTTAGCAGAGTCTCTTAGTAATATAATTCCTCTTCTAGCCGTTATACTAATATGTATCTCTGCTATTGGAAGCATAATTATTAAATTGTTTAGTACAAAAATTAGAATATTGAATTCACTATTTAATGTTTCTTTAATATGGTTAATTGCTAGAGTTATAGGAATGATTTTAGTAGTAATGTCTTACTTTAGAATTGGTCCAGAATTTGTGTGGTCTGATAGTACAGGTGGTTTAGTTTTATTTAATCTTTTACCTATACTTACTTCTGTATTTTTATTTGCTGGATTATTTCTTCCACTATTACTTAACCATGGTTTGTTAGAATTTGTTGGCTCTTTATTAACCAAAATTATGAGACCAATATTTAATCTACCTGGAAGATCATCAATAGATTGTATAACATCTTGGCTTGGTGATGGAACTATAGGAATTCTTTTAACAAGTAAGCAGTATGAAGAAGGGTTTTATACAAAAAAAGAAGCTGCCATAATAGGTACATCTTTTTCAGCAGTATCAATCACATTTAGCTTAATGGTCATAACTCAAGTCGGTCTTGGCCACATGTTTGTACCATTTTATTTAACAGTAACTCTTTCTGGAATATTTGCTGCAATCATAGTTCCTAGAATCCCACCACTATCTAGAAAGTCTAATACATATATTGATGGAAGTACCCCTAAGAAGGACATTGATAATATTCCTAAAGGTTATAATTCATTTACATTTGGTCTTAAAAATGCTCTTAAAAAAGCAGAAGATAATTCAAGTATTAAATACTTCTTTTTTAATGGATTTGAAAATGTTATTGATATGTGGATTGGTGTATTACCTATAGTCATGGCTCTTGGTGGTATAGCTCTCATTATTGCAGAGTACTCTAGTATATTTCAAGTACTTGGTCTACCATTTATTCCATTACTAAAACTACTACAAGTTCCAGAATCTGTAGCTGCTTCACAAACCCTAGTAGTTGGATTCGCTGATATGTTCATCCCTTCTGTTTTAGCAAGTACAATTCAGAATGAGATGACAAGATTTATAATAGCCTGTACTTCTGTTACTCAACTAATATACATGTCTGAAGTTGGAGGGTTGTTACTTGGTTCTAAAATCCCAGTCAGTCTTAAAGATTTAATGATCATATTTATTGAAAGAACTTTAGTTACTTTACCAATTATAGTTTTATGTGCTAATATACTATTTTAATAATTTTAAAATATAATTTCTTTATTATAAAAAAGATGTGATAAAGCAATAGGAGAGCTTTTATCACATCTTTTTATTTAATTCATATAAATATTTAAAATTAAAGTATATATGCAAATACACAAATAAAATGACAAAGACTTCCTAACATAATAAATACGTGGAATATTTCATGTCCTCCAAATGCTCCAATTCTTATTTTTTTAGATTTTAATGCATATATTACTCCACCAATTGTATACATTACGCCACCAAGAACAAGCCATATCAAAGCTGCAAATGGTAATACCTTAGACATTGGGTATATTGCAAATATTGCAAACCATCCAATACCTATATACATTACACTACTTACCCATTTAGGACAAGTAACCCAACATAATTTAAATATTATTCCTAAAACAGCACATGTTGTGACTGCTAAAAATAAATTCATTCCAACTTTACCATGTAAAGCAACTAAACAAAATGGAGTATATGAACCTGTAATTAAAATAAATATCATAGAATGATCTAGTCTCTTTAATCTTTTTATTATTTTTGCATCAGCTATAACTGAATGATACGTTGCTGAAGCACTATATAATAGAATCATACTTATACCAAATGCTAATACAGAGACTACTGTTAGTGTGGATCCACCTGTCATGTATGTCTTAAGTAACATTGCTATTAATGCAAAAAGTGATAGTACTGCACCAATTAAATGAGTTATCCCATTAATCGGCTCTCTTAAATATCTCTCCATTTTCTTTTCCTCCTACATCATGTCATGTAGTTTTATTAACTACATGATGCTATATTTGAATTATTTCATATATTTAATATCATTGCAAAATCTATTTTTGCTTATTTTTTATTGTTAATCAGTATTTTACCCTTAAAAACTTGAATTATCTCTAGTTTTCCATTAATATTAAAATCGTACATTATATGATGTAGTTTTTATTACTACCTAAGGAGTGAAGTTATATGAATAAAATTAATATCGATAATTACATAAATTCTATAGGTGTATCAGATAACATTAATCTAAATGATATTCCTGAGATAGACTTATATATGGATCAAGTAATGCAATTATTTGAAAGTAAATTAAGTCATACTAAAAGGAATGATAATGATAAAGTTCTTACCAAAACCATGATTAATAATTATGCTAAAGGTGACCTTTTAATGAAAATAAAAAATAAGAAATATAGTAAAAATCACATTATTTTAATGAGTTTAATTTATAACTTAAAAGGAAGCTTATCATTAAGTGATATTAAAACAGTCTTATCTCCTATTATTGACTCATTTGATAAAGATGATGAATATCCATTAAGTGATGTGTATCAATCCTTTCTTGATATATATAATTTAAATTTGGAAACTATGAAGGTTGCTTCAAAAAAAATTTATGAATCTATAGGTAGCTTAGTTGAAAATAAAAAGAATTCTATTGAAGATTACGAGGAAAAGCTTCTATTAATATGTTCATATATAAGCATGAGCAATATGTATAGACGAATGGGTGAAAAAATTATTGATGACTGCTTTAATGAATTAAAGGAGGATAAATAATGAAGACATTTTGTGACTTAAAAAATAGTTTATTATCTATTAATGGAAAAAGTTATGGAGCATATAAAGCTTTATCCAATCAATATGATTTTAAAGACTATATTTTAAGCATAGATCATGTTCAAGGAGATCCTTTTGCATCACCTTCAAAAATCAGAATTATAATTAATCAAAAGATATCTCAATTTCCAGAAATATTATTCAATACAAAATATAAAAAAATTGCTTTAGAGGATTATTTGACCAGATTATTTTATGACAATATAAACAGATTTTCTTCAAAAGTATTTGGCTCCGGTAAAAGCGGACTCATTCATATAAGTAAATGTGATCAAGAAATACTTGAAAGAACGTCAGTCATACTAAACAATGATGAAGTTGAAGTAAGATTTGAAATTGGATTTCCTGCAAGAGGTAGAAGTGTATTATCTAATGAACTTGAAAAAATACTTTTTGACTTCTTGCCTAAAATTGTTGATAACACATTGAAGTACAATAATTTGGATAAAATTAAAATATTAAAGAGAATTGAATTATCAGAAGATCAGTATTATATAAGATCTGAACTGAAGAGACTTAATTTAGTTTCTTTTATCGCAAATGATTCAATATTACCTAGAGAAAGTGGAGTATCAACTAAACCATTAAAAAATGCTATTAAATTTAAATCTCCAAAGCAATTTGAAGTCGAACTAAATCTTCCTCATAAAGGTAAAATATCAGGAATGGGAATTGAAAAAGGTATTACATTGATTATTGGTGGCGGATATCATGGTAAATCTACAATTTTAAAGGCAATAGAACTTGGTGTATATAATCATATTGAAGGTGATGGGCGTGAATATGTAATTACTGATTCATCCGCACTAAAGATAAGAGCTGAAGATGGAAGATCAATTAAGAATTCTGATATTTCATTATTTATCAATAATTTGCCAAATGGAAAAGATACAAAAAAATTTAGTACTGATAATGCTAGTGGAAGCACTTCTCAAGCTGCTAATATAATAGAAGGAATCGAATCACATACTTCACTTTTCCTTATTGATGAAGATACCTCTGCTACCAATTTCATGATTAGAGATGATATAATGCAAAAATTAGTTTGTAAAGACAAAGAACCTATAACTCCTTTTATTGATATAGTAAAATCTCTATATGAAAAGCTAAATATATCTACAATAATTGTAGTTGGTAGCTCTGGAGATTACTTCGATATCGCAGATCGAGTAATTCAAATAGATTCCTACAAACCTAAAGATGTTACATCAGAGGCTAAAAGCTTAAGTAAAGGAACTATTTTAGATAGAATAAACAATCAAAATTTAGATATGTCTATTAATTTTAACAGACATGTAAGAAAAGGCTCAATCGAATCTTCACATAAGGGTGTAAAAATTAAGGCTATGGGAAATGATTCATTAATAATAAATAAAGAAACTATTGATTTGCGTAACGTCGAACAAATTGTTGATTTTGAGCAAGTAGCTGCTTTAGGCTATATTATGAAATTTGCAGAAGATAATTTTATTAATAATCAAAAAACACTTAGAGAAGTTGTATCTGATATATTAGATTACATTTCTACTAATGGACTTATATCTATTAGCCAAGTTAACTACGGAAACGGTTCTCTTGCTATGCCAAGAGAACAAGAAATCATATCATGCTTTAATAGATATAGAAATTTAAAATTATAATTTTTTAACAATAAGCTTAGTAATGCAATTTATATTGATTGTATGATATAATAAGCAACATGAGCTGAAAACTTACTTATATAATGTAATCTTAAATTAGAATGCATTAGTAAGTACTATATAAATATTATAATACTATGAAATGAGGTAGAAATAGATTGATAAATGTATCAAATGTTAGTCTAAGATTTGGTGGACGTAAACTTTTTGAAGATGTCAACCTAAAATTTACTCCTGGAAATTGTTATGGAGTTATTGGTGCCAATGGTGCTGGAAAAAGTACTTTCCTAAAAATATTATCTGGTGAGATTGAACCAAACACTGGTGAAGTTACAATTGCTCCTAATACAAGAATGTCAGTATTAAAACAAGATCATTATAAATATGATGATTTTCAAGTTTTAGAAACTGTAATAATGGGAAATGAAAGATTGTATCAAATCATGAAAGAAAAAGATGAGCTATATGCAAAGCCTGATTTTTCTGATGAGGATGGAATTAAAGCATCTGAATTAGAAGGGGAATTTGCTGAACTTAATGGTTGGGAAGCTGAATCTGAAGCTTCTTCCGTTTTACAGGGTCTTGGAATAGGAACTGAACTTCACTTCAAAAATGTATCAGAATTAACTGGTGGCGAAAAAGTTAAGGTTCTATTAGCTCAAGCTCTTTTTGGTAATCCTGGAATACTAATTCTAGACGAACCAACTAACGGCTTAGATTTAAAAGCTGTAAATTGGCTAGAAGACTTTTTGGGTAACTTTGATGGAACTGTCATAGTTGTATCACATGATAGACACTTTTTAAATGCTGTTTGTACTCAAATGGCTGATGTTGATTTTGGAAAAATAAAAATATATGTTGGTAACTATGATTTCTGGTATGAATCAAGTCAATTAGCTCTTCAAATGTCAAAAGATCAAAATAAGAAAAAAGAAGAAAAGATCAAAGAATTACAAGACTTTATTGCAAGATTTAGTGCTAATGCCTCTAAATCTAAGCAAGCTACTTCTCGTAAAAAATTATTAGATAAAATCACTTTAGATGATATTCAACCTTCAAGCAGAAGATATCCATTTGTAGGATTTAAAACTGAAAGAGAAGTTGGTAATGATATATTAACAGTTAAAGATTTATCAAAAACTATCGATGGTGTTAAAGTCTTAGATAATATAAATTTCATGGTAAATAAAGGTGATAAAATAGCTCTTATAGGTAATGAAATAGCTGTAACTACTTTATTTAAAATCTTATCTGGTGAAATGGAGCCAGATAGTGGAGAATTTAAATGGGGAATAACAATAACAACTGCTTACTTCCCAACAGATAACTCTGCTTATTTTGATGGATGCAATTTATCATTAGTTGATTGGCTTAGACAATATTCTGAAGAAAAATCTGAAAGTTACATTAGAGGTTTCTTAGGTAGAATGCTATTCTCTGGAGAAGAAGCTTTAAAAGAAGCTAATGTATTATCTGGAGGAGAAAAAGTTAGATGTATGCTATCTAAAATGATGTTATCTAATGCTAATGTTTTAATGTTAGATCAACCAACTAATCATCTTGACCTTGAATCAATCACTGCTGTAAATAATGGATTAAAAGATTATAACAGTAATATTTTATTTGCTTCTCATGACCATCAATTTGTTCAAACTATAGCAAATAGAATTATAGATATTAAAGATGATGGTTCTATAGTAGATAGAACTATGACATTTGATGAATACTTGGAGTTTTCTTCTAAGTAAGGAATCATAAATAAAAAAGGAGCTATCGCATTAGCGGATTTAAAAATCCGTTAGCAATAGCTCCTTTTTTAATTATTTTTTATATTTATAGTGTAATAATTTATGAGCTAATCCTTCACCTGGTTTACCCATATATTCATCATACATTTTTATTATAGCTGTATTTTTGTGTGATTTTCTCTTTTCTAAATTCTTATCTTGATTGTATAAAACTGATGCTCTTAAAGTTTTAATGTCTACTTTATCTCTATCCTTTGCACTTACATGTGGCTGTCCGCCTCCATTTACGCATCCGCCAGGGCATGCCATTACTTCAATAAAGTGATATTGTTTTTCCTTTAATTTTTCACTTTCCATGAATTTAAATACATTAGCAGCACCATTTATTACAGCTACATTATACTCATTTCCACCTATTTCTACAGAAGCTTCTTTAATTCCATCAAGTCCTCTAACTTCTTTATAATCTATATTAGTTAAATCTTTACCTTCAAAGAAATCTTTTGCACTTCTAATTGCAGCTTCCATAACTCCACCAGTTGCACCAAAGATTGCTCCAGCCCCACTATATTCACCCATAGCTGGATCAGCTTCACTATCTTCTAATGTCGCAAATTTTATTTTTGCATCTTTAATCATTTTAGCAAGCTCTCTTGTTGTTATACATGCATCTATATTTCTTAATCCATCTGTCTCCATATCTGGAAGTTCAGCTTCATATTTCTTATCATTACAAGGCATTACAGTAACTGTAAATACATCCTTAGGATCTATTCCTTCAATTGAAGGATAATAAGTCTTTGTTGCTGTACCAAATATTTGTTGTGGTGATTTTGCAGATGAAAGATTTTCTAATAATTCTGGGAAATAGTGTTGCGCTTGTCTTACCCAAGCTGGACAACAAGATGTAAACATTGGGAATGGACCACCTGCTTTTATTCTTTGTAAAAGTTCTGTCGCCTCTTCCATTATAGTCATATCAGCTCCGAAGTTTATATCAAATATCTTATCGAATCCTAACATTCTTAATGCTGTATACAACTTTCCTGTTACATCTTGACCATATCCCATATTAAATAGCTCTCCAATAGCAGTTCTAACAGCTGGTGCCATTGCTACTATTACATGCTTTTTAGGATCTTCTATAGCTGCTTTAACTCTTTCAATATGTGGTTGTTCAGTAAGTGCAGCAACAGGACATGCAATAACACATTGACCACATAATAGACATGTAGAGTCATCAAAACATTTATCATCTACAGTTCCAACTACCCTTTGACCATTTCTCTTTATAAATTGTATAGAACAAGTGTTAGTAAATTCCTTACAAGCTGCTACGCATCTTCCACATAATACACATTTGCTTCTATCTAATACGATTGCGCAACTTCTGGAATCTACATACTCTGATTTATCTTCAACAACAAATGGCTTACTAGCTCTTGCTTTTGTTTTTATAACTAGTTTTAAAAATTCACAATTTTCTCTTCTAGAGCATGGACCGCATTTAAATTCATGTTTATCTAATAAAGTAGATACTCTAGATTTAACTCTTTCTTGAACTTTTTCTGTATTTGTTCTTACAACCATTCCTTCTTCAACTTTGGTCATACATGCAAGAGCTAAATTGCTTTTCCCTTCTATTTCAACAGCACAAACTCCACACTTTCCAACATTACCACAATCATTTAAATAACATAGACTAGGTATATCTATATTATTATCTGCTGCTGCTTTAATAACAGTAGTTCCTTCTTCAACTTTAATTTGCTTATCATCAATTACTATATTTATCATTAAATCATAGCCTCCACACAAGTTATTTTTATACATGATAATTACATTATTAGATTAATATACTATTATATTATCATATTTTATATATAGAAATAAACATATTTGTTATAAAATTAACAAATAAAATTATATAAATATTTTTATTTATAAACCACTTTAAATTTAATACCCAAAATTTATATTTTGTGAATTATTATGGAAATATATTTTTAATTTAATATATTTCTTCTGTTCCTAATCCTCTTAATGAAAATTTTATTGTACTTTCAATTATTTCTTCTAAATTTATTTTATCTATATTTATTGATTCATATATAGCAGCTGAACATAATGTTCCAAAAAACTCATATGCCATAAGTTCAACATCTCCGTCTTTAATCTTACCTTCAATCATCGCTTCTTTAATATTAATTTCAATCTCTTTTATATAAAGTCTTATTCCTTGGCGTAAATCATCTTGTCTCTTCTCATGTCCCCATAGTTGACTCATTACAACTTTAAAAAAATCTGTATATCCATATAAAAAGCTTAATTGAATTCTACATATTTCAGTTAATTTAACAATTGGATCTTCATCCTTTTTTTGAACCTCTACAACTTGTTCTTGTAATATTTTTAGTCCCTCTTCAACGATAAAATTAAATATTTCTTCTTTGCTTACAAAATGATAATATAGTGTTCCCTTTGCCAGACCTGCATTTGCAGCTATTTCGTCCATAGTCGCTCCTCTATAGCCAGCCTCTGAAAATGTTTTTATTGCAGAATCAAATATTAAAGTTTTAGTTCTATTCATGCATATCTCCCCATTTTTTATGTTATTTATTATCCTATATTTAATGGTAATATTATACCACTTAGTTTAATAGATATCTATAAAACTATTTCTCTTATATTCCATATATATATAATATTTTTGCGATTTTAAATATATATGATAGAATTAGGTTAAAATATATTTTATTACAACTTAATATATCATGTTAATTAAAAATATATTTAGTACAAAATTTAAAAATGAATGGAGGACATTTGCCATATCTGAATAATACACTACCTAATATTTATATCTAAAATATCTTTCAGCATTTGGCAATTATATTTATGATTCAAATATACAATAGATCTACAAAATCCTATGAAGAAGAACTAGTAGCAGGGAAAAAATATATAGAATGGACATATGAGTCTCCCGTTGGAAAAGGTATAACAGAGCTTATTGCTAAAAGAAAAATCTTTTCTAAATTATATGGTAAATTTTGTGATTCAAAACTTAGTACAAATAAGATTACATCATTTGTTAAAGATTTCGATATAGATATGAATATGTCTATAAAAAATATAAATGAATTTAAATCATTTAATGATTTTTTTATAAGAGAACTAAAGCCAGATGCCAGACCTATCAATGAAGATAAAAATATACTTATATCTCCTGGTGATGGAAGAATTACTGTTTATGAAAATATTGATCTTGAAAATATTGTCCAGATAAAAGGCTTAACCTATAGTTTAAAAGAGCTGATAAATGATATGAATACTGCTAATGACTATATAAATGGTACATGTATCATTTTAAGATTATGTCCAACTGATTACCATAGATTTCATTTTATTGACTCTGGTATCCCATGTAAAAGTAATGTAATAAATGGAAGCTATTATTCTGTGAATCCAATAGCTTTAAAAAGCATACCAAAGCTTTTTTGTGAAAATAAGAGAGAATGGTCAATATTTAAATCTGATAATTTTGATAATATTTTAACTATCGAAGTTGGTGCTACATGTGTTGGATCAATCATTCAAACTTATAGCCCTAATACTAGAGTAAAAAAAGGTGATGAAAAAGGCTATTTTAAATTTGGTGGCTCAACTACAATATTATTTTTTAAAGAAAATACAATAAAAATAGATGACGATATACTAGCCCAATCCAAACTTGGCTTTGAATGTAAGGTTCAATTAGGTGATAGAATTGGAACTAAGCTCATATAAGAATAAGGGTAAATCTAAATTATAGATATACCCTTATTTTTATATAACCATTATATTTCTTTATTGATTATTTCTATCAAAGTTTTCTTAAATTTCTCTATATTCCTTTCTAATACTACTATATCAATGTTCATAGCTTTTGCTCTATTCATAACACACTCTTTACATGGCGGCTTTGTGGCTACTAATATTTTCCTGGTTTTTTTTCCTCCAAGTCTATCACTATAAACAGCTAATTCATTTAGTGCATTTTCATCATATTTCTCACTATCCTTACAAGATATACAAATAAGTACTGAATCCTTAACTGCTAAGACATCCAACTCATTTTTCACCTTATTTTCTTTATCATCCCAGAGAAATACTACTCCATTTCTAACCTCATCTATTTCAGAAATTTCCTCAACAACTACATTAGTAAGAACTTCTAACCATGTTCCACTTTTAAATATAAAGCCTTTTAAATAATTATTTAAAAATTCAACTATTATTGTATCATTTTCATTTTTATAGATTATTTCATTTTTATTCAGTAAATATTCTAAACATCTATCTAAAATACATAATTCAGTTTTGTTTAGTAATCTTAAATCTATAATTATTTTTTTATTATCTTTATAATCATGTATAAATATACTATTATCATATAATCTTTGCTTATACTTATACCATATATCCAAATTACTATAAATTTTTTTTGTTATATTAATTATATCTTTTCTTTTACTTAAATCAGTGGAATCAACAATCATATTAGCTCCAGATATCTTTAATATATCATCTAGATATATATCATTAAATTTACTCTTAACTTCACTTATTTTTTCTCCAAGATTATACCACTTGCTGGCTAACACATCTACATATATACAATTAAAGCCATTATTTAAAGCAGTATTTAAAAGAATCAGTGAGTTAATTCTCTTTCCGCCTGTTACATTTACAATAGTATCTTTAATGAATAAATTGTCTAATATAGATTGTATTTTATAAATATCTCCACTATCGATTTTTATACTTTCAATCTCTATATTAAGTAAATTATTTTGATGATATTTTTTAATTTCTTCATATATATTAATTAAATCTTCACTAATAAGGTATATTACTTTTTTAGGTTTTATACTTTCTATTGCAATTAAATTTGCCTCATTATGTACATCTAATAAATTAACTAGTACATTACACTTCATATTAGCACCATTCCTATAAAAAATATATTTAATTTATTACTATTTTAAAATTAGATATATTTATTATGTGCAATTTATAGTTGTTTATTAATTAAAGCATATAAAAATAAAACGAATTAACTCTAAATGAGTTAATTCGTCTCTTAAATTGGCAGAGCGTGAAGGAATCGAACCCTCAATCCACCGTCCGTAGCGGTGTGTTATATCCGTTTAACTAACACTCCATATTTCATGCAACAAATTTATATTATCACAAGCTATTATAATAATCAAGTTTTATAATAACTTATGATAACTTTAGTCCTTTATTAGTTATAAATATATATCCGAAAACTCTACTTCTAAAACTTCTACTTTCTTATGAGTATTTATAAATTTATCCTTATTTTCTCCGCCACCACTTAATTTTATTATTGGTAGTTTAATAATGAATTCTGATCCCTTTCCCTCTTCACTTTTAAGTTCAATAGTTCCATTATGAGCCTCTGTTAAATACCTTACTAAATCTAACCCTATTCCACTTCCACAATACTCATTTCTTTTATTTTTTGTAGATTGAACAAATCTATTAAAAATATTCTTTTGTTCATCTTTAGGTATCCCAATTCCCTCATCTCTCACTGATATAGCAATACTATTTTTGCTTTTCCATGTATTTATATATATACTACTTTCATTTTGAGAAAATTTTATAGCATTAGAAATTAAATTAACAATCATTCTATCTATTGCTTCAGGATCTATTGCCATAAAACACTCCTCAACATTTGTATCAAAAATTAATGATATATCCTTTTGTTTAGCATACTTATCTATACAAGATATATTCCATTCTATTAAATTAATTATATCAAGATTCTGTTTTTCAAGATTATAGTGATTTTTTTCTAATTTAGTAGTATCTATAAGGTTATCTATTAATTTTAATATTTTATAACTATTTCTTTTTATTATATCCATATGCTCTTTTAATTTACTTTCTCTTTTTTGAATTATATAATCTTCTTTATAACACTGGATAATACTTAAAATAACATTTAACGGAGATCTTAAGTCATGTGATATGTTTAAAATAAAATCTTCTTGTCTATTTTTACATTTGTTTAGCTCTATTACTTTTTTAATTAGTTCTTCTTTAGTTAATTTATTAAGCTCTTCATCCATAAGTATCTCATGTTCATCAATATCATCAGTTTTAAAAATTCTTACTGCACCCATTTATGAATCCCCTTTTACTTTTTTTACCAATTATTATTTATATGATATCATATTCATTTGTTATATACAACCTATTATGTTAAATTATAGTATTAAATATAATATAAAGGGATATGTAAGATTGGAATTTTTCCTCCATATCACATATCCCTTTATATTATTTATTAAGTTTTCCTTTATTCATATTTTCTATTATATCAATCTTAATATACCTTAATATTAGGATCGTATATGTTAAAGTTCCAACTATAAATACTGTATCTAAATTAACATTAGGATTTAATACCTCCAATATAGTTTGTATCATTAAAGGTAATGTAGATGCATATAGTATTATAGAATATAATGCACTATACTTCACCACCATCTTCATAAATATACTAATAAGAGATGCAAAAGCAGCTACAATAAGACAATTAATCAATAAATCAAATAATTCTATAACTATTATGAATATGTAACTGAATAGTACAATCATAATTTGAAAAAATTTGACTTCCTGTGATAATAAATATGAATCAACATTCTGATCTTTAAACATATTAATATATGATATTTTGAATTTATTTACAGGATTATTTACAACTATCCCGTCTTTTAAAACTAATATATTTAGATCTTGATGAACAGTTATATTTTTTAATTGTTCATCCTCATCAATTGTTTTTTCTTTATCTATATATATTAAGCTCTTTTCTTCTTCAAATTTAATTGGTGACTTATTTATATTTAATATTCCATTATCTATACTAAATCCATATTTATCACTTTTAAGTTCATTAACTATATTAGATATTTCTTTATTTAATTTATATCCTATTGCTATGCCTTTTATTCCTCCAAAAATTATAGAAATTAATAAAGCATAAATAATTGACCTAAAGAAACCTTCCTTAGCATACTTTGAAAAAACTTTTAAATCATATATAGATGTAATAAATTTCTTAAAAAAATTAGTAGTATCTTTCATTATTTCCTCCATTAAGTTATTCAACGCACTATGTCTTAATAAATATCTTAACACATAATTTCATTAGTTAAAACATTCCATATTTATTATTTACTTCTTAATTACTCTATTTCAATCTCTTTATCTAGATAAAATGAGTACAAATATTCCTTTGAAACCTTTTTACCGATAATTTTAAATATAGCATTACTATAGTACTCTAATTGTTTCTTATATTTTTCTTTTAGCTCTATTTCATTTCCAAATTTAACATAATCAGTTTTATAATCCAAAAGAATTATATGTCCATCCTCTTCAAAGAAACAATCTATTATTCCTTGTAATCTTACCTTTTCATCAATATATTCTTTTGAAAGGGTATCATCAATTTCCAAGCTACTTATTTCTGTATAAAACGGAACTTCTCTATAAATATTTTCTCCTTTATTATATGAATTAAGCATTCTTCTTCCCAAATTACTCTTGAAAAAATTTAATATTTTATTAGGATTAATTGATTTTAATTCCTCTTCAATTAAAAACTCATTATCAAATAATTCTTGTAATTGTTCTTTTATTTCATCTATATTATTTACTCTACTAAAATCTATTTTCTTCATAACAAAATGTACTGTTGTACCTTTTTCTGCTGCTGATAATCCTTTTTCCTCCTTAAGGAAGTTTGGAGTAATTATTTTTTTAGTCTTAAATAATTCTGTCATTTCATAATTTTCTTCAATATTTTTCTTCTTTAAATCAGATACTGATATATTACTTTTTAATGTTGTTGAATGTCTTAACGGATATTCATAATTAAGTCTCCTATTTATTTCATTATTAATTTTTTCATTAAAAGAATTATCTAATATTCTTGGATTATATAATTCATCTGTCTCTTCATAATCTTTATCCTTAATTAAGTCAATTTTATTAAATAAATTTATTTCCCATTTTGATCTATCTATTTTAGTTATCTCTTCTGTTGATCCATTATATTCTCTTAATATTTTTCCATCAGCATGTTTACATAGCGCCATACCTATCCAGTCTATAAATGATTTTCCTTTTAATACTTCAGATTCTAAAATTTTATTTTTATCTAATGAAGCAGAGTTTATCCATCTATCTATAGATTTTTTAATATCTCCAACAGCTCCTGTGATTATTAATTTTTCTTTTGCTCTAGTACATGCAACGTAAAGTATTCTCATTTCCTCTGACAATGTTTCAAGCTTCATTTTCTTTTTTATAGATTCTTTAGCTAAAGTTCCTATACTAACCCTTTTTTCTAAATCTATAAAATCTGGACCTAATCCTAATTCATCATGATACAATATTCCTTTATTTAAATCCATTAAATTAAAATTCTTTCCTGTTCCACATAGAAATACTATTGGAAACTCCAAACCTTTACTTTTGTGAATACTCATTATTCTGACTACATCTTCATTTTCTCCAAGTATCTTAGCGCTTCCCATATCTCCAGATGACTTAGTAACTTTATTTATAAAATTTATAAAGTTAAATAGACCCTTAAAACTTGTTTCTTCAAATTGCTTTGCTCTTTGAAATAGAATCTTTAAATTTGCTTGCCTCAATACGCCATTAGGCATTGCTCCAACATACCCATAATATGCAGTATCCATATACAAATACCATATAAATTCATCAATAGCCATATAAATAGATTTCTTTCTCCATTTATTTATATTATCTAAAAAGTTAATACATTTATTTTTAATAGAATCTGGATATGATTTATCCTCACTTATAGTTATTATATTTTCATAAAAATACTTTTCTTTATTTACTAGTCTTATATCACTCAGTTCTTCTGACGAAAAGCTCATTATTGGTGATTTCAATAATGCTAACATAGGTACATCCTGCATGGGATTATCAATTACTTTTAGAAGTGACATCATTGTTCTAATTTCTATTGATTCAAAATATCCAGATCCAGTATCGGCATAGACAGGTATTCCCTCGCTTCCTAATTCATCTAATAATATTTCAGACCAATTTTTAGTAGCTCTTAATAAGATTACTATATCCTTATATTTAACAGGTCTATATTCTCCAGTTTCTTTATCTAAAACCTTAAATACCTTTCCATCTTTAGTTGACATTAATTCTTTAATCCTTCTTGCTACTATTCTTCCTTCTAAATTCACACTGTCTATCTCTTCATCATCATCTTCAGTAATTTCTTCATCAGAATTATCATAATTTTTATTAACTATGTTAACTTCTATCGGTCCACCTATTATTGAATTTTCATCAGTTGTCTCTTTATAAATAGCGCCTAAATTTAAAGCTTCATTATCTGTATATTCTAATTCTCCAACAGTCACAGACATTAGTTCCTTAAATAAATAATTTACTCCATCAATGACCTCTTCCCTACTTCTAAAGTTCTTATATAGTTGAATTTTTCTATTTTCTCCTTCATCTATTTTGTAAGAATTATATTTCTCTATAAATAATTCTGGTTTTGCTTGCCTAAACCTATAAATGCTTTGTTTAACATCACCAACCATAAATACGTTAGGATTATCTGATTCCTTTCTAGATACTAATCCTATTATAGTTTCTTGAACTCTATTTGAATCTTGATATTCATCAACAAGAACCTCATCAAAGTAATTTTTAAAATCTAATGCTACACTAGATGGAATAATGTTATTATTATCATCGTGATCTATTAGTATTTTTAAACATAGATGCTCCAAATCATTAAAATCTAATATATTTTTTTCTTTTTTATGTTTAGAGAATCTATGACCAAATTCTAAAACTAATTCCGATAATTTTTTTATATTTGAATAAGCTCCTCTTATATTGTTTAACATATCCTTTGGAACTACAGAAAATGTACTTTTAGTTAAATCAGATAACTTCTTTTTAATATCATCTCTAATCTTCTTTACAGTATTTTGTGCATCTTCATCTGATACAGAATCTTTCTTTATTGATTTTAATCTGCTAAATTCTATTGTAGATAAAGCTTCATACATTTCTTCCAATCCATTGCCTAATTTAAAATAAATATTTTCTAATATTTCAAGTTCACTAGAAAAATTCTTAATATATGGCTCTAATCCATCAGTTTCATTTACTATATTAATGGCTTTTTTCATCATTTTTATATATCCGTTAATCTCAATCTTAATACTTTCAGTTAAAACCTCTACCCACTTACTGCTATCTAATTCTTCTAATGTACTAATATTAAATGCTTCCGCACTATCTTTAAGCCACCTTTCAGGCCATGGACCTGACATGGTGAAATTATATAGATCTAGTACTAATTCTTTTAAACTATCATCATTCTTGTAGCTACTAAAAGCCTCAACTAAATTAATAAATTCCTCATCATCTTCTTCATATTTATCTTCAAATAATTCCTCTATTACTTCTGATTTAATTAATGCTACTTCTGTTTTATCTCCTATTCTAAAAAGTGGATCTAATTCTATCCTATGAAAGTTATTCTTAATTACATCTAAACAAAATGAATGCATTGTAGTAATATTTGATCTATTTAGTAATGTTAATTGCCTTTGAAGATTTTTAGATGTAGGATTTCTATCTAATTCTTTAGATATTGCACTTGCTATTCTTTCTCTCATTTCAGCAGCAGCAGCATTAGTAAATGTAACAACTAACAATCTATCTATATCTATTTGATTTTCTTCATTAGTAATTATCTCTATAATTCTCTCTACAAGAACTGCTGTTTTACCAGATCCAGCAGCAGCAGCAACTAATAAATTACAATTTCTTGTTTTTATTGCGCTTAATTGCTCATTAGTCCATTTTGTTTCACTCATCTTCCTACTTCTCCTTAACTACCTCTTTCTTAATATTATTAAAAATTTCATCTTGAGACTTTTTTAATATAATCTTATATCTATTATCTTTTATACTAGTGTCAAATTGGCATATTGATGAAAAATTACAATATTCACATTGAGCTTTATTAGCATTCTTAGTAGGAGATATTTTTATTTCTCCACTAAACATATCTTCACATAACTCAATCATTTTTTTATTAACATACTCTCTAAGCATATTAAATTCTTCTTCCGTCACTACATCACTACTAGATTTAAAATCCCCATCTTTTTTAAACGCCGCTGGTATTATTAATGAATATCCTTCAATATCTTTATCCATTGCTCTAACTACTCTCGCATCCTTTAATACTAATCCTTTCATCTTTAAAGCATCTAGTACTTCATCTTGAACCTCTTCTTCTGTCATTTCTTTTTTACTCTTAATTATAGGATCATCTATTTTAAAATAAAATATAGCGCCTGGTCTTGCTTGCTTATTAAGAATATATTTTGAATTCTTTATAAGTGCATCTAGGTAAACTAGTAACTGCATCTGTAATCCATAGTAAAGTTCATTTAAATCAAATTTCTTTGCACCTGTCTTATAATCTATAATTCTGATATAAGTATCCCCATCTAAATCTAATGTATCTATTCTATCAATTCTACCTTGTAAATATATCTTTTCTTTAGATTCTAAGTTTAAAGTTATAGCTTCACCGCTATTATAATCACCAAATGAAAATTCAGTCTTAAAAACTTCAAATTCGCCTTTTCCTATTTGTTCAGATATAACTGATACTGACTTTGCTATTACCCTCTTAAACCTTTGTGCTAAATACTTATACCTTTTTGTACTATTTAATATTGAGTTGCTTTCATCTTCTAATCTCTTATCAATTATTTTTGATACAATATCCTTACATCTTTCATTATTTAAATCCGACCAAAGTATTCCATCACCTTTTATTTTATTAGTAAATGTATCTAAAACATCATGTACAAAAGATCCAATATCTGGAGGTGAAAATTCATATATTTTTCTATCTTTAGCTTTAAGACCGTATTGAACAAAATAAGAAAATGGACATGCAGCATATTTCTCTAATCTCGAAACACTAAAAACTAATTTTCCCATATCATTTTCATAAAGTTGTTTAAGTTTTTTCTTTGTAACCTTATCACCTATATTAGTATAATTAATACCTTTAAATATATTTTGAACTTTATCCTTAAATAATTCATTTTCACAAAACCATCTATATACTTCTGGCCAATAGATTTCTATATCCTCCTTATCATAATCCCTTCTTAATGCAAGTATTAACTCGTTAAAAGTAGGAATTGGAGTAGTAACTCTACTAAAATCATCATTTCTTTCTTCAATATTATAAATTGAACTTTCCTCAATTAAATTAGGTAATATTTTTTTTATTCTTGGTATAACTATTGATGGTCTTAGTGACTTTCCTTCAAAATCGGCCATAGGATATGATAATATTAATAATTCACTACTTATTGTAAGAGCAGTATACAATAAAAATTGTTCTTCAAATACTTTTCTTCTAGTATCTGATGCCAGCTTTACTCCAAATTCATCTAATATTTCTCTATCTCTATCTGAAAGTATTCCTTCCTCTTTTTTTCCTGATGGTAAAACTCCATCATTAATTCCTACTATAAATAAAACTTTTACTTCTCTTCCTTTTATTCTTGCCACATCACCAATATTTACTTGATCTAAAGCAACTGGAATAACTCCAATTTCTTCATTTGAAAATCCTGAATTTAATATCTTAAAAAATTCAAATGAATCTAGCTCTTCTTCTCCTATTACATCAACTGCCTGATCTAAAATTTCTATGACTATACTTTGAACTTGACCATATTCCTTTACTTTGTCCTCCAGTCCAAGCTCCTCAAATTTTTCTATCCATGAATCTATTCTTTCAAAAGCTTTAATATCTAACAAAAATTCATAAATTGCCTTACATATGCTTTTAACTTTATTCTTACCATTTATTTTATTATGGAAAGTTATAATATTGCCTCTTACTTCATCCATTATTTCGGCAATAAGTATATCGTCTTCTGTTAATTGATCATTCTTATTGAACCACTTTTCATTTAATATTTCTTTTGCAGTCCATTTATATCCCTTTACTCCATTAGCTAATATAAAGTTTTCTAATACATCAATATATCTATTTTCAATTCCTGTTAGCCCACTTTTCAAATACTTAAATACACTTTCATAAGACCAATTTTTAAATAATATCTCAAATGCGGATGTTATTATCACAATAAGTGGATTACTTAATAGTTTAATTTTTTTATCTATAAAATATGGTATATTATAATCCTTAAATATAACTGATGTTACTTTATCATAGTCATCTATATTTCTACATACAACAGATATATCTCTATATCTATAGCCATTATTTCTTACAAGGCTTACTATACTTTTAGCAACTTTATCTATTTCATCATAAGTATTATTAGCCTTATATAATCTTACATTTTCATTTATTCCTTTATATTCATTAAATGGATACTTAAAAAAATATTTTTCTATATGATTTAATTCATTATTCTCTTTAAATCTTAATGAATTTCCCAAATTTAAATTAATAGGCTCTTCATAACTTATATTATTTTCTTCCATGATTTTTAGTATCTTATTTTCAGTACTATTTATTGTTGTAAAAACATCAGTTATATCATCCAATTCTTTTGTATTAAAGTTAATATCCATACATAAAGTTATATTTACTCTTCTACATTTTTTAGATAATATTCTTATCACTTCCAGTTGCTGTGGGGTAAAACTAGTGAACTCATCTATCCAAATCTCAGTATCATTATATATATCATTCTTTAATAACTTTTCAGATAATAAATTTATTTCATCTTCTCCATCAATATAGCCTTCATGCATTTTCAAATTAAAAGCTTCATATATTAATGATAATTCATTTAACTTCTGCGCTAATTCATTGTTATCTATTTGTTGTTCTATACTTCTTAGACCTTCTACATCTACATTATATTTCTTAAATTCTGTAATCATTTCTGATATTGTCTGATAGAATCCTTGCTCTCTAGAAATTTTTTTAAAATAGTTCAAAGACTCAATATTTTCGTTTAGAACTCTATGAATTAACATATTTTTTCCTGATTCCTTCATTAAATTCTTTACTCGTCCACCACATTCTTCGAAAACATTATGAGCCATTCTTTTAAAACTTAATACCTCTGTCCTTAGTAAAGCTCGTTCCCCAATCTCCATTAATATTTTATTTTCGGTTGTAAATGTATATTGCTCTGGAACCAATAATATCAGTTTATGATCTCCATTCTTTTTTATATTTTCTTTTATATCATCTATACAAAATTTACTTTTTCCCGTTCCCGCTCTTCCATAAATAAATCTTATTCCCATATTGGTTTACACCTTCTTTTTTATAAAAATTTATTGTTAATTATTAATTTAAATAGTTTGCTTAGAATAAAATTTTATATCTTAAATCTCTATTCTATAAACTCATCTTTTAATATCCCCATAATTATAGTATTTACATATTTTTCATCAATGCATAACTTATTTCTTTTTAACCCCTCTTCTACAAATCCGCATTTCTTATAGCAGCTTATTGCTCTAGCATTCGATTCAATTACCTCTAGCTCAACTCTTATTGCTTTTAACTCATAGAACAAATATTTAATTAATGTCTTTATTGAATCTTGACCATATCCTCTATTCCAAAACCTACTTCCTATAGTAATTCCAATAGAATATACATTTTCACAATAACTACTTTCTTTATATGTTATAAAACCAACTAAAACTCCCTTTTCATTTATTATACTCAAAGCTTTTCTTAATTTTAGTCTGTCATCATTCTGTAAATTTCCCTTATTATTTTCATCTGATATAGTATTGTATCTTTTTACTTTTTCATCATTGCACATTGTATATAGTATTCTGATATCCTTTTTTTCTAATAACCTTAAATATACTTTCTCCCCTTTAAGCACAATATACACCTTCTCTAAATCTAATTAATAATATAGATTAATTATACTATTAATTGGACAATCTATGTAAATTTATTACTTTCATTAAAGTATATAAATATTAAGACCTTGTTTTTATATTTATATACAACAAAAAAACACCTAACTAATCGTTAGATGTTTTTGGCGGAGAATCCGGGATTTGAACCCGGGCGCCAGTTACCCGACCTACGCCCT
>ERZ1036424.149-NODE-149-length-47230-cov-7.165999_pt1 | contig 47230 bp, 44 predicted proteins | sample MGYA00514221_ERZ1036424 | MGnify/ENA primary metagenome ERZ1036424 (study PRJEB33795, sample SAMN09464939) | human gut metagenome | host: Homo sapiens | place: USA: Stanford, California | collected 2016-11 | study: EMG produced TPA metagenomics assembly of the... | reverse complement strand
TCAGGTCCTCTCTAGATGTTAGCTTTTCGTCACCCACTACAGTTGACAAAGAGCCCTTATTCTTCAATTTCAATGGTTGAATCTAGGTCTAAAACAAGTTCATCAGATGTTTCTTCAACTTGTGCTTCTTCAACAATATCCTCTTCATCTGGTTCAATCAAACCATAGTGTACACGTACTTTATGATCAATTTCTTCAAAAATATCTGGATGATCTGCCAAATATTTTTTCGCATTTTCAGATCCTTGACCAATCTTCTCTCCATTGTATGAGAACCAGGCTCCAGCTTTTTGAATAATACCTAAGTCACTAGCGATTTTTACAAGCTCACCTGTTTGTGAAATCCCTTCACCATACATAATTTCAACAAAGGCTTCTTTAAATGGTGGAGCAACCTTGTTTTTGACAACCTTAATTTTAGTTTCCTTACCAACATTTTGGTCTTTTTTATCACCAGTCCCTTTGATTTGCGTATTTCCACGTACATCAAGACGTACTGATGCATAGAATTTTAGAGCACGTCCACCAGGGGTTGTTTCTGGATTACCAAACATAATACCAACTTTTTCACGCAATTGGTTAATGAAGATAGCAATTGTTTTTGTTTTATTGATAGAAGCAGAAAGCTTACGCATGGCTTGACTCATCATACGCGCTTGAAGTCCGACATGGCTATCACCAATATCTCCATCAATTTCTGCACGAGGTACCAAGGCTGCAACTGAGTCAACAACAACCAAATCAACTGCACCTGAGTCAATCAGCTTACCAGCAATTTCTAGACCTTGTTCACCTGAATCAGGTTGTGACAAAAGAAGTTCATCGATATTTACACCTAGGGCTGCCGCATAAGCAGGGTCAAGGGCATGCTCTGCATCGATAAAGGCAGCAATTCCGCCTTCTTTTTGTGTCTGAGCAACAGCATGGAGGGCTACAGTTGTTTTACCTGATGATTCTGGTCCGTAAATTTCGATAATACGACCTTTAGGATAACCACCTGCACCAAGAGCAATATCCAAAGCCAGCGAGCCTGAACTCATAACTTGAACTTTCTGCTCTGCACGCTCACCAAGACGCATAACCGCACCCTTACCAAAATCTTTTTCAATATTCTTCAAAGCATCGTCAAGTGCTTTACGACGCTCATCTCCAAATTTCTTTGTAATTTCTTCTGTTTTCTTTGTTTTCTTAGCCACTTATTTTCCTCTTCTTTCTATAGTTAAAGACAAACTTAAATCATGTCTTCTTGTAATAAAGCTTGGCGAACTAGGTTAAAGGCATAGAGGGTACTAATATATCTAACATCAGAACGACTTCTTCCACCTATAACAACCTTGATTGACCTTACTTGATTCCTATCAGCAATACCAATAAATACCGTACCTGCTGGGTGTCCTTCTAATGAATCTGGTCCAGCTACACCGGTAAGTGCAATTCCATAATCGCTATCTGTTTTATCTCGAGCACCTTCAGCCATTTTTTCTGCAGTAAAATGACTGACAACACCATGTTCTTCTAGTTGCGACAAGGGAATATCCAACATTTTAGCTTTTTCTTCAATGCTATAAGTAACAAATCCACCTTTAAATACTTGTGAGGCCCCTGAAAAATCAGCAATACTAGCCTGAAATAAACCTGCTGTTAGGCTTTCAGCTGCAGTGATGGTCTTGCCATAGTGCTTAAGCAAACGAAAAGCTTCAAAGGCTAAACTATTAGACTCTCCATATCCATAAATGAAATCAGATAAGGATTTGCCATCTAGAGTTTTAGTCGAACGAATTTGTTTTTCTAAAACATCTAGTTTTTGATCTGCTTCTTCTTGCGAAGAAGCCTTCGTTGACAAGCGAAGTGTTACTTCCCCCACTTTAGCATATGGAGCTATGGTTGGATCTGTTTGGTTAACAATAAAATCCTTCAGAATAGTCACTAATTGACTTTCTCCAACGCCGAAGAATCTTAGGACTCTCGAATAAAGACTTGAGTGATTCTCAGTAAGAGCTGGAATAAGTTCTTGATTCACCATAGGTTTGAGTTCACTTGGTGGACCAGGTAAGACTACATAGGTCACCCCTTGAGCAGTAATAATCCCTCCAACTGCAAGACCTGTCGGGTTTTGCAAGGGAATAGCTCCCTCAACAATTTGTGCTTGACGTTCATTATTAGGCGTTCGTGTGTGTTTAGGACGAGTAGCAAAGAAACTATCCAGTTTTTTACTAGCCTCCTCATCAAAAACGAGTTCTTTTCCTAAAAATTTAGCCAGTGTTTGCTTGGTTAGGTCGTCCTCAGTAGGGCCAAGTCCACCACAAAGTATGACTAAATCACTACGTTGACTAGCCTGATCAAGAACTGAAAGTAGGCGATTTTCATTGTCTCCTACTGCTGTGTGAAAATACACGTCAATTCCTAGTTCAGCTAGTTTCTCAGATAAAAATTGGGCATTGGTATTGGTGATTTGCCCGGTTAGGATTTCAGTTCCTACTGCAATCAATTCAGCTTTCATTGGTTCACCTATATTACTATTCGTAAAATAATCTCAAAAACATGTTCGTTTATAAACTAACATGTTTTTCTCGTCTTGTCAATCAAATCTACTCATTTATTTGAAGTCACAGTTGTTTTCATGATCATTCACAAATCCTGCGGCTTGTAAAAATGAATATATAGTAGTCGGTCCTAAAAATTTGAACCCTCTCTTTTTTAAATTTTTGGCAATCTGTTGGGATAAGTCAGTTGATGATGGGACATCCTTATATGTGGGTACATTATTTATCAAGGGCTTTCCGTCAAAGAAATGCCAAAAATAATGGGACAGTGAGCCAAATTCATCTTGGAGTTTTAGTACTTGTTTGGCATTATTTACGGTTGCTTCTAGCTTAAGTTTGTGCCTAATGATGTCTGGATTTTGAAGCGCATCTTCAAGTTCACTTAGGCTAAACTGGGCAACACGCTCAATATCATAGTCATGAAAAACACGATTAAAGGCCTGTCTTTTATTTAAAACGGTTAACCAAGAAAGCCCTGACTGATAACTTTCTAAGCATAGCAGCTCAAAAAGTTTTTGGTCATCACCAATAGGTTTTCCCCACTCCTTGTCATGATAATCACAATATAATTTATTGTTTGTTGGAACCCAACGACAACGATTGACCATTGCTTACCTCATTTCATCAACATCTTAAGAGCTGATTTAATGTATTGCTCTGCCGTTTCATTAGTACCTTCGAAGAAGGCTTTGATTTTCTTAAGTTCTGCAGCTTTATAACCAAGAGCAAGCAAGGCTTCCATAGCCTCGTCCAACTGATGATTCCCTTCAGGTTGACTTGGTGTTGTCTTGGTCGTTTCTGTTGGTAACTCTGCAAATTTCCCTGCCAAGTCCAGAACCATTTGCTGAGCTGTCTTTTTACCAATCTTTGGAAACTTCATCAAGTACTTGATGTCACTATTATAAACGGCAGCAACCAAGCCTTGATTATCATCTACAGCAACAATGGCTAGAGCAGTCGTCGGACCTATTCCAGAAACTGAAATAAGCTTAAGGAAGACCTCTTTTTCATCTTCAGTATGAAAACCAAACAGAAGGTGGGCATCATCTCTAATAACCTGATGAAGATAGACTTGGATAGTCTGATTCATTTGGTCAGAAAAACTATATGGATTCGCTACAGTGACAATATAACCTAAGCCGTTTGCTTCTATAACAATATACTTGGCGGTAATTTTCACTAGAGTTCCCTTGATGTAATCATACATAGCGTGTGATTTCCTTTCTCGTTCGTTTCTTCAATGGTTTGCTTTATCATTTTATACTCGTAAGATAATTGTCTTGAGTGTTTATTTTGTCATCTCAAGCACTGCTGTACTATTGTAACAAAAAATCCACTCGAAAGTGGATTCTGTTTGCTCTATTTTAAGGATGACTACTCGTCTTTAAAGTATCTGTAATCATCTTCAGGCCTAATAGAATATATGTTACAACGCCTAAAGTAAAGGCAATGCTAGAAACATTTACTAGAGTATTCTCCAAACTTGGTTGACCTAACCAGGCCAAAATATAGAAAATCAAGCTAGTCGCTAAAAATGTTAAACCAACAAGTAAAAAGTGTTTATTAGTTTTTGTTAGGTGTCTCATCACTCTACCTCCTAACTTAAAAATCAGTCAATCATCCTACAATGATGTGCTAAAACATTAGAAGATTCCTTGTCTTCATCACTATTATAAATCTAACGTTCCTATTCGTAAAGTAAGACGAAAAAAAGTTTTAATACTTTCCTAAGTCACGTAGACTGGTATGATTTTCTTGAATTCGGCGGAACATTTTTTCCATATCAGACTTTGTAAAGTTGACAAGTACAGGACGTCCGTGAGGGCAATTGTAGGGGTTTTTACACTGTGCAAGCTGCACTAGGAGGTCACGCGCAGAGTAATCATCAAGAGCATGATTGGCCTTGATTGAACGTTTACAACTCATCATGATGGCTAACTCAGCACGGTAGGTCTTAACAGACACTTCATTCGTCAAAAGAAGCATGTCGCACATCTCATAGACTGCAGATTCAATCTCTTCTTCCTTCATCCAGATAGGATGTTCACGAAGAATGAAGGTGTTATTCCCATAAGGCTCTAAATAGATACCAACCTGATTAAGAAGAGCCATTTTTTCTTGTAAACTAATGTAATCCGAACCTGAAAATTCAAAGAGATAGGGAACCAAAAGCTGTTGTAAACTGCTGTCAACCTCACCGATCTTTTCACGATAGTACTCATACTTGACACGTTCTTGGGCAGCATGCTGGTCAATGATGTAAAGTCCGCCTTGTCCTTGCGCAAAGAGATAGGTTCCATGCATTTGACCAAAAAACTCCAATTCAGGGAAGGTTGATGTTTCCTCATTATCTAGAGTTTCAAGCATGCGCTTCATTTTCGACTTGTTTTTATAGTCGAGTTTTTCGTGTTTGTCATCACTTTCATCTACTGAACGTTGTGCCTGTTTAACAGAAGGTTGCGGTTTGTTTTCTACCGATGAAACTGGGGACTCTAACTCCGATACAAGAGGTTTGATATCTTCTTGGACTGTCTCTGGTTTGACAAAGAAATCATTACGACTACTATCATAGTAAAGATTGGTTTGTTTGAGTGGGAGACTGGTTTGAACTGGCTTAGTTGCACCTCTGGTACTAGACTTGGCTAGATTTTCAAGGGCATCAGGAATCAAATCCTGCTCTCTAAGGCTTTGAGCAATGGCAGAGCTGATAAGGGCCATGAGCTCTTTTTCTTTAGAGATACGTACTTCCTGCTTGGTTGGGTGAACATTGACATCGGCCAGGTAGGGATCAATTTGAATATCAATAACTGCAATAGGGAAGCGTCCTACCATGAGTTTAGAACCATAACCATCAAAAATAGCACGGTTAAGCAGGAAGTTTTTAATATAACGTCCGTTAATGAGAATCGTTATGTAGTTACGATTCGCACGGGTCAACTCAGGGAGACTAACATAGCCAGAAACTTCAAAATCAAGGTCAGAATTTGAAATTTCCACCATTTTTTTAGCCGTTGTTAAACCATAAATCCCGGCAATAGCTTGACGGAGGTCTCCAGTACCTGAGGTCTGTGTCAACTGACGACCGTCATTAAGCAAGGTGAAGGCAACTTCGGGATGAGCTAGACTCAGACGATTGACAACATCGACAATATGAGCCAACTCGGCCTGTAAACTCTTCATATACTTGAGACGAGCTGGGGTGTTATAAAATAAGTTTTCAACGGTAATCTTTGTTCCAACTGGTGTTGAAATAGGATCCTGACTCTCAATTTCCCCACCCTTGGCAACCAGTTTAGTCCCATAGGCTTCTCCATCAGCCGCCGTCACAATGGTAAGATGACTGATAGAAGCTATTGATGGCAGGGCCTCACCTCGAAAACCAAGAGTTCGAATACGAAAGAGGTCTCCTTGATTTTTGATTTTACTTGTTGCATGACGGCGCAAACTCATAGCCACGTCAGCCTGAGCCATTCCTTCGCCATTGTCTGTAATTTGAATTTTTGAGAGGCCTGATTCTTCAACTTCAATAGTAATCTGGGTGCTGCCTGCATCAATAGCATTTTCCACCAGCTCTTTAACTACACTAGCTGGACGCTCTACGACCTCACCAGCAGCAATCTGGTTGGCTAACACCTCAGGCAATTCGATGATTTTCGACATAATGTTGTTTTACCCCCTCTAAAAGGTTGATATGTGACTGTTACTTATTCTTACTATATAGCCATAACTCACAGACAACTGTTAACCAAGAGAGTGCTGTGGCTATAACGATCATATCCCCATGACGAAGGTTGAACCAAATGAGCCCAGAAAAAATCAAGAGGTAGACGATTTGAAAAATCCATTGGTAGGTTTTGGGTGAGCTTGTCGAATCCATAAACTGCTTAACAAAGAAATAAAGCAAGAGCAAGTTCAGTGTTAATGCCTTTTCAAAAGGTGTAAAAAAGCTCAAAATCAGACTGCAGACAAGAAAAATTCCTGCTAACCATTTCATTATAGATTTCATGTGATTACCTCGTCAGTATGTTTTCATTAAGTATAGGGGTTTTCGAAAATATTTTCAACCACTTAAACACCATATAGGACCACATAGACAAACGCTATTGCTGTGGACTAGTAAATAGTGTTTAATAAAGGTGTGAAAGGGAGGAGGCCTCCTCAATTACCAATAAGAAAGGATAGTTATGAAAATAAAAGTTCAGATTGACTCGGTATTTCAAGAAGAAATGTTGCAGATTCAGGCACCTAGTCGGACGCCCAAGATTCAGCAAGTGGTCGAGTTTGTCGAAAGTTTGGATGATAACCAACGACTCAAAGGAAAAAAAGATGGCGAAACTTATTTCATCGAGTCTAATGCTATTTCCAGAATTTACATCGAAAATCGTCAAGTTCTAGCTGAAACTATTCAAGGAGAGTATCACTTAGGTTTACGTCTCTATCAAGTTTTAGAAAAACTGCCATCTTACTTTATCAAAATCTCACAATCAGAGATTGTCAACCTCAAAGAAATTGAACGCTTCAACATTACCCCTAACGGCCTCGTTGAAATTCACCTTAAAAACAAGGAAACCACCTACTCATCACGCCGTTACCTCAAAGCAATAAAGGAGAAACTACAATGAAAAATCAACTTTCAAAATCAGGCACAAAGGGCATCCTTATCGGACTTGCCGTATCCATGATTATGTCTCTTATCTGGGCACCAAGCTACATGCCTCTAAATCCTCACTCAGCCATTGGACAATGGATGACGTCACATCAGGTTCACGGATCTATGGTATTGGCCTACTGCCTCATCACTTGGTTTGCTATCGGTATCCTCTTTGAAGTCGCTAGTTATATTTTCCGTAAGGCTGAATGGAGTTTGCTTCGTGCAACCCTCACTCACTACGCCTTGACCTGTCTAGGTTTCATTCCACTAGCTACCCTCAGCGGATGGTTCCCTCTACGTTTAACTTTCTACTTGGAGCTAGTCATTGAATTCAGCCTTATCTATCTCCTCGTTTGGGTCTTCTCTTATTGGAAAATGAAAAAGGATATTGAACAACTCAACCAAGAATTGAAACACCTATAAAAGACAAGAAGCCTGTCAATCGACAAGCTTCTTTTATAGTTTCTGTTTTAAATCCGCTACAGCCATCATGACTTGCATCGGTGTCATATTGTAAATGTCCAAATCACGTAACTCTTGAAGAACTGGATTTTCAGTAAAATCATCAAAGAGAGAGATTTGCTCGTTGACATGCTTTTCAGTGGCAGGCTTCTCTTGAGGCGATACCTTTTCCTGAGGTTGGATGGTAACTGTCTCGCCCTCTAATTGTGTCAATATGGTGTCAGCACGTTCCAGTAAATCTGCTGGTAAACCTGCAATCTTAGCTACATGAATACCATAAGATTTATCGGCTGGTCCATCGACAATCTTGTGAAGGAAAGTCACCTCTCCGTCCTTTTCAAGTGTCGCCACATGAACGTTGACAAGGTGTGTCAAAGTATTTGACAGGGCTGTCAACTCATGATAATGGGTAGCAAACATGGTTTTAGCCCCCACCTTGTCATGAATAAACTCGATGATAGACTGGGCCAAAGCCATACCATCATAAGTGGCTGTCCCACGTCCCAACTCATCAAAAATAATCAAGGAATTAGGTGTCGCCCGCTTAATGGCCTGATTAGCCTCCATCATCTCAACCATGAAGGTCGACTGGCCTGAAATCAGGTCATCTGCAGCACCAATACGTGTATAGATGGCGTCAAAAACTGGCAAATCAATACTATCTGCTGGCACGTAAGACCCCATCTGAGCCATAACGACTGACAAGGCTAACTGACGCATATAGGTGGATTTACCACTCATATTTGGTCCTGTGATGAGCTGAATATTGGTCTGACTGTCAAAGGTAATGGTGTTTGGAATGTATTCTTGAACGCCCATAACCTTCTCAACCACTGCATGACGGCCTTGATCAATAACAATACGATGCTCATCATTGAAAATAGGGCGAACATAATGATTGGTCTCTGCTACAACAGCTAGACTCTGAAGCACATCGACTGTCGCAATAGCCTTAGCCAAAGATTGCAAACGGTCAATATAGCGTTCCACCTGCTCACGGACACGCATGAAAATATCATACTCTAGCGTTGATGACTTTTCACGTGCCTCGAGCATTTCACCTTCTATCTTAGCCAACTCTGCAGTTCCAAAGCGCTCTGAGTTTTTCAGAGTTGCCTTGCGGAAGAAATGGTCAGGAACCAAGCTAAGGTTAGAGTTAGTCACATGGAAGTAATAACCATCTTTACGGTTATAATCAATCTTTAGTGTTGTAATACCAGACGCTTCACGTTCTTTGGCTTCGATATCCGCAATCCATGACGTCCCCTCACTCATCACCTTGCGATACTTGTCTAAGGTCTCATCAAAACCAGCACAGATAATGCCACCTTCTGTAATGGTTGCAGGCGCATCAGGATCAATAGCCGACCGAATCAAACTCTCTAATTCTGGCAGAGCATCTAACTCTTGTAAAAGACGTGACAAGGCATCGTCATTAAAGGACTCCAAGATTGCCTTAATGACCGGAACCTGAGCTAAGGTATGACCTAGCTGAATCAAATCTTTAGGATTAGCCTTGCCAAAGGAAACACGACTGGCCAGGCGCTCAATATCGTAAACACCTTTTAGACTCTCGGTTAAGTCACTCCGCTCAAAGAAATTGTCCAAGAAAACTTGGATAATATTCTGACGCTCCATGATGGCGGCTTGATTCACTAAAGGACGATCAATCCAAGTTCGCAAGAGACGCATTCCCATAGCTGTCTTGGTTTCATCCAAGAGCCAGAAAAGTGAACCATGTTTCTTTCCCGTCCTAGCATTTTCCAGTAAATCCAAACTTGACTTGGTCGCAAAGGACATCTGCAAATAATCCTTAATCTCATAGTGCTGAGCTTTTTGTAAATGACTGAGCTCACGCATCTGAGTACGGTGCACATACTGGAGAAGTTTACCCGCCACACTGCTTTCCAAATCTGTCAAGCTAGTGTCAATCAAGTGGACATCATCGTAAACTTCTGTTTCCTTGGAGAGAAGCAGGTTGAGTTGCTTCACCAAAATCTGTTCATCAGTTTCAGGTAGATCATATCCAACCACTACTTCACGTGCCTTAAGGTTCTGAATTTCACTACAAACTGAACTAAAATCATCCAACTCTGTCGCAAAAAATTCACCCGTTGACACATCCATATAGGCCAGGCCGAATCGACTTCCAACCTTGTCAATGGCTACTAAGAAATTGTTGGCATTATCAGGTTTAGAGCTGTCAACCACTGTACCTGGCGTGATAACCTGAACGACCTCACGCTTAACCACGCCAACAGCCTGTTTAGGGTCCTCCATCTGCTCAGCAATGGCTACTTTGTAGCCCATCTCAACCAAGACATCAATATAGGCTTGAGCCGAATGATAAGGAACACCTGCCATAGGAATGGGATTATCTGCGTTCTTATTACGACTGGTTAGGCTAATTTCCAAAATTTGAGCAGCCTTAACGGCATCATCGTAAAATAATTCGTAAAAATCCCCCATCCGAAACAGCAAAAAAGCATCTGGATAATTTTCCTTGATATCCAAATACTGCTGCATTCCTGGAGATATCTTTTCCTTAGCCATGTCTTAACTCCTCGTTAATCTTTTCTTCGATAGACTTGGTCACATATTGAATCAAGTCACTGGCATCTTGCATCTTTTGACGGTAATCCTGAACAATGGGCAAATTTTCCAACTGATTCTGAATCAAATCTGCCTGCTCACCTGCCTCCTCATAGGCACGTTGTTTCTCAATTTTTTGAAAAAGCACCGCTTCTTGTTGATAGGCCTTCATCTGTCCAGCCAGAAAACTAATCTGAGGGATCTGTCCAATAGCTTTCTCAGCCTCTTGAAAAGCAAGAACCGCCTCATGGTGTTTGAGGAGGTCGATTAACTCTTCTTTGGCTTTTTGGAAATCCTGATGGGGAGTCTTCATCAGTGAAACTCACTTTCCAATCTTTCAGCAACCACTGCGTCCTTACAGATTACCAATAGGGTATCTGCGCCAGCAACGGTTCCTAAAATTTCAGGATTGCCGTCACTATCAATCAGGTTAGCCAAAACATCTGCTTCACCCAATTCTGTATGGAGAACCAGCATAAACTGGGCACGGGAAACTGATTTGACATAGTCCTTAACCGTAGGATCCAAACTTGAAAGCACATGCTCAGACAAACTATAGTAAAGTTTACCTTCCTCATCACGAAGCTTCAACAGGCCAATCTCACGCAAATCACGTGACAAGGTAGCCTGTGTAACCGTGATACCTTCCGCCTCTAGGCGTTGCTTAATTTCCTCTTGTGTCCCAATCTTATCTCTTGAAATCATCTGTTTGATAACAGCTTGACGATCTCTCTTCATTATCTTTCCTCTTTTTATGTATATTCCTTGCATATTATAACAGAATTTTTGTATTTTTTCATGAAATTCTTCCCAATAGATGCTTTCTTGTCCCTACCCTATTAACTAAAATAATGGTAAAATAGGTATGAATGACAAGATTTGAAATGGAGTACCTATGAATACTAAAGAACTCATTGCAGCAGAAATTGCCAAAGTTGTTCCCGAATTGGAACAAGAAAACATTCAAAATCTGCTTGAAACCCCTAAAAATGCTGACATGGGAGACCTCGCCTTTCCTGCCTTCTCATTGGCTAAAGTCTTGCGCAAGGCCCCTCAAATGATTGCAGCAGACATCGCTGAAAAAATTGATGCTTCAAACTTTGAAAAAGTTGAAGCTGTTGGTCCTTACATCAACTTCTTCCTTGATAAATCAAAAATCTCAGCGGACGTTCTTGGACAAGTCATCGCTCAAGGCAGCCACTACGCTGACCAAAACATCGGTCACGGACGTAACATTGCCTTTGATATGTCTAGTCCTAACATCGCTAAACCTTTCTCTATCGGTCACTTGCGTTCAACAGTTATCGCTGACGCTCTTGCCAACATCGTAGCTAAACAAGGCTACAAACCAGTCCGCATCAACCACTTGGGTGACTGGGGTAAACAGTTTGGTATGCTGATTGTTGCCTATAAGAAATGGGGTAGCGAAGAAGCTGTCAAAGCCAACCCTATCAATGAACTCCTTCAACTTTATGTGCGTATCAATGCCGAAGCTGAAGAAGACCCTTCTGTAGACGAAGAAGCTCGTGAATGGTTCCGTAAATTGGAAGCTGGCGATGAGGAAGCAACTGCCCTCTGGCAATGGTTCCGTGACGAAAGCTTAGTAGAATTCAACCGTCTCTATGATGAACTTGGTGTTTCATTTGATAGCTACAACGGTGAAGCTTTCTACAATGATAAGATGGACGAAGTCGTTGACATCTTGACAGAAAAAGGACTTCTCCAAGAATCTCAAGGTGCCCAAGTGGTTAACCTTGAAAAATACGGTATCGAACACCCAGCCCTCATCAAAAAATCAGATGGTGCAACACTCTACATCACACGTGACTTGGCTGCTGCCCTCTACCGTAAACGTACTTACGACTTTGCCAAAGCCATCTATGTGGTTGGTAATGAACAATCTGCCCACTTCAAACAGTTGAAAGCTGTTCTTAAAGAAATGGGCTACGACTGGTCTGACGACATGACTCACGTTGCCTTTGGTCTAGTAACCAAGAACGGTAAGAAATTGTCAACTCGTAAGGGTAACGTTATCTTACTTGAGCCAACTATCGCTGAAGCTGTTAACCGTGCTCAAGCTCAAATCGAAGCTAAGAATCCAAACTTGCCTAACAAGGAAGCTGTTGCCCACGCTGTTGGTGTCGGAGCTATCAAGTTCTACGACCTTAAAACAGACCGCATGAATGGTTATGACTTCGACCTTGATGCCATGGTATCCTTCGAGGGGGAAACTGGACCTTACGTACAGTATGCTCACGCTCGTATCCAATCTATCTTGCGCAAGGCTGACTTCACGCCATCTGCAGATGCCACATACAGCCTAAACGACGTTGAAAGCTGGGAAATCATCAAACTCATCCAAGACTTCCCACGTATCATCAACCGTGCATCAGATAACTTTGAACCATCTATCGTTGCTAAATTTGCTATCAGCTTGGCTCAAGCCTTTAACAAATACTATGCTCATACACGTATCTTGGACGAAAGCCCAGAACGTGACAGCCGTTTGGCTCTTTGCTACGCAACAGCAACAGTCCTCAAAGAAGCTCTTCGCCTTCTCGGTGTTGAAGCCCCAGACGAGATGTAAACCATGCTTAAAACGCCTAAGGGCGTTTTTTAGTTGCCAAAAAAAGAACCCAACATATCATGTTGAGCTCTTTTGGAGATTATGAAAAAGAAAAGTTCGTTGTTCTACAAAAAGTGTAAGCCAACGAGACTTACTGAACAAGGTTCAGTAAAAGTTATTTAGGAGACTTAAAGTATAACCTCCCTACCTTAAAGAAACCTTAAATCGCAGAAAAAAATCCCCAAAGGGATTTTCACAGCAGCCCAGAGACCACTGAAAAGATACGATTGTACAGGCTTCCCAACCTCTTCTTCCTAATCCTCCAAGGTGACCGCTTGTCCAATAGAATCTTTATACAACTATATTACCTTGTTTTGGAAGGGTTTTCAAGTGTTTTCTTAAAATATCCTAATAAAACCTCAAAAAAGAAGAAAAAGCCTAGATTTCTAGACTTTCTTCGGGGAGATTTGTTATGAAAAAATTATGTTTACCTCTAGCTCACAAAAGCTAGCTGCTTTATTAGGATGGTTATAATATATCCTCATAAACTTAAAAGTAGCTTAAGAATAGAAATTCTAAATTAAATTGGTAAACAATACAATGTGAAATTATAATACCACTTTCACAGAGTGATTCTGTCACCTATCGTCCACGTCTAGCTAAATCTGTTCCAAATTTATATCCTGAACTAAATGATGCTACTGCTAGACTTCCTAAACCAATAGCAACCATAATTGGTGCAACACCTCCTTGAATTTCCTGTAATTCTTTTTTACTCAACTCATATTTTTTAGACATCTTTTTCTCCTAGCATTTTCAAAATTAATATAATCAAGATTAAGAGCAACGCTATATTTGGAACATCGATGGATAACATCCATGATGGAACTTTAATATAACCCAAATCGCTCATCATTCGTGCAATATTATAGAGCAGGCTTATTAAAAGAATAATTAACTCTGGTAGATATTTTACAAGCTCTTTAAACATTGTCTGCCTCCAATGATTCTTGAATGTTAAGGACGATTAGCATAATAACCTGCTGCAATCCCTGCAGCACCACTTGCTGCTATAACACCTGCAACGCCACCAATGACCTTCCAACCTACGACAACTCCACCAATTACAATCGGTGCAAGACCTCCGTTAACCATCATCAATTCTTCATCTTGAAGAGTAACACAGTTTACATTTTCTAAATTCAATACCATCCAATTCTCCTTTTCTATTTTTAGAATTATAATAACGAGTGTCATTATTCTTTCCACTCGCTAGCTCGTTGGTATTCTCTCGAGCTATGTTATTATTATAATTTGTCAATCAAACAAAAAATAGTGACATAAATGTCACCATCAAAAAAAGCAGGTCTGCCCTGCTTTTTTACTGTATTGCTTCAATTAGTCACCCAAACCGATGCGTTCGAAGATTTCATCCACCCGTTTGGTGTAGTAAGTTGGGTTAAAGATTTCGTCGATTTCTTCTTGAGTGAGGCGTGATGTCACTTCTGGATCTGCTTCAAGAAGTGGCTTGAAGTCTACTTGGTTATCCCATGATTGGGCAGTCTTCGGTTGAACAAGGTCGTAAGCTTGCTCACGCGTCATGCCTTTTTCAATCAAAGTCAACATAGCACGTTGGCTGAAGATCAAACCAAATGTAGAGTTCATGTTGCGGATCATGTTTTCTGGGAAGACTGTCAAGTTCTTAACGATGTTTCCGAAACGGTTGAGCATGTAGTCAATCAAGATGGTTGTATCTGGTGCAATGATGCGCTCAGCTGATGAGTGAGAGATGTCACGTTCATGCCAAAGGGCTACGTTTTCATAGGCTGTGACCATGTGACCACGGATAACACGCGCAAGACCTGTCATGTTTTCAGAACCGATTGGGTTACGTTTGTGAGGCATTGCTGAAGATCCTTTTTGACCTTTAGCAAAGAACTCTTCCACTTCACGTTGTTCTGATTTTTGAAGACCACGAATTTCAGTTGCCATCCGCTCGATAGAAGTTGCGATGCTCGCAAGAACTGCAAAGTACTCAGCGTGAAGGTCACGAGGAAGCACTTGTGTAGAGATTTCTTGAGCACGGATACCCAATTTGTCGCAGACGTATTTTTCAACGAATGGTGGGATGTTGGCAAAGTTTCCAACCGCACCAGAAATCTTACCAGCTTCCACACCAGCAGCCGCATGCTCGAAACGCTCGATGTTGCGCTTCATTTCGCTATACCAAGTCGCCAATTTCAGACCAAAGGTTGTAGGTTCAGCGTGCACACCGTGGGTACGACCCATCATGATGGTAAACTTGTGCTCCTTAGCCTTATCAGCGATGATGTTGGTAAAGTTTTCAAGGTCACGACGGATGATGTCGTTGGCCTGCTTGTAGAGGTAGCCGTAGGCAGTATCCACCACGTCGGTAGAAGTCAACCCATAGTGGACCCACTTGCGCTCTTCACCAAGCGTCTCAGAAACCGCACGTGTGAAGGCAACCACATCGTGACGCGTCTCCTGCTCAATCTCCAAAATACGGTCGATGTCAAAGTCCGCCTTCTCGCGAATCAAAGCCACATCTTCCTTAGGGATTTCCCCCAACTCAGCCCAGGCTTCGTCAGCCAAGATTTCCACCTCAAGCCAAGCACGGTATTTATTTTCTTCAGTCCAAATGTTCGCCATTTCTGGGCGAGAGTAACGTTCGATCATGTTTAATTTTCCTTTCTTTCCAAGGTATTATAATCCCCAAAAACTATGTATATCTGGGTTCCTGTTTTCATAATAAGCTATTATCTTATCTAATTCACTTAATTGAGATTTTAATTTCTTCTTATCTCCATTTCTGAACGGAAGCGGAGAATCAAAATCTTGCCAATCTCGAGACTCAACAGTTCTGTAATAGTAATCAAATAATCCATAAATTACATTTGAACCATTTCCGCCAAAGTAAATATCAATATCGGATAAAGATTTCTCTACAGGTGTATAAAGCGGATAGAAATCTGAAACTCGATTTCTATATTCTAACTTAGCTAAAATAAATAATTTGAAAAAACTTTTCAGTACATTTGAAAAATTGTAGATTACGAATAACTTTGTATCCGTACCAGCTTCACCCAAATAATTTCGTACTTTTGATTGTATAATATCTAAAATATCAAAATAAAATGATAGTATTTTTTCAACTGAATCGAAAATCTCATTCAATCGATAATGAAATTTTTCCGTGTTCCTTTGAAAGCTTTCACCTGTATGAAATCTAAATAAAGAAGTAAGCTCCGTGTCTTTCTGAAATTTACTGTATCGATGAGTTGAATAAAACTCCATCAACTGACTTAAAAACTTGTTTTCCTGTTTTTGTAATTTTTTTTTAATTTTCATGTACTGAATCAGAAGATTATTCAACTGCTCATGATTATGACCATAAAATGCGTTATTAATTTGAGAACTAAATTCCTGCTTCTTATCTCCTTCCAACTGATCATATGCTAAATTTAATATTATTTTTTGAATTCTTTCAATACCAACAGCTATTTGATAATATGATTTAAATATTTTCGATTCTGAATAAGACTGGAAGTATGTAACGTATATCATACTCTCTAACCCATCAAAAAGAAAATCAGCTGCTGTCATAAACTCAGTATTCAGTACTACACTATAATGAAAAAAATCGTCATAAAAAATAGTATCTTCCAAATCTTCCTCCTTACTCAAATTCCTCTTTCCCAATCCACACTGATGGATAGTGATTGAGTGTATTCAAATCCGTATCCAGCGGGACGTCATAGATGGCTAAATAGTTTTCAGGATATTGAGCAGTCAGCTCTTCATACTTAGCTTTCACTTTTTCGTGATCGCTACTAGCATACAAGACTTCGACGACTGCTCCAGTCTTGTCCTTCTCAACAAAGGCGTTGACAATGAGTTGAATCATAAAACCTCCTAAAGCGAAATGCCCTTCATATTTGCTTCCAGAATAGGCATCTTGACACCTAACTCTTGACCAGTCTGATAAACACTTTGACAGCAGTAGAAAATGTCCTGTTTATCATTGTGCAAGGTCATGATTTTTCGGGTCAGCTCATTTTTCGCAAACATGACTTTCATGGCTTTGCCTGCTATCCAAGCAGGAATTTTGTACGGTAAGAGTTCTGCTTTGTAAAATTTCAAATTCACTCCACGCGCTTCTACGACTTTCAAAGCCTCTCGAATGGCCTTGATGGCCAATGATAATTCCGAAGAACTATTCATTAAGTTCAAAGCCAATTCTTCTGGATTTTCCAAATTTCCTGAACGAGCAGCTGTCGAAGTAACACCCGCATTAATCGCCATGTGAATCCAAATCCACTCGACCATATCATGAGGAACTTCCCACTTCAAATCTGCAGAAGTCAATAAATCTGTCAGATCAGCATAGTTAGAAATGTGTGCTTTTTGCTCACCTTCTAGCATTAAATGGTCGAACAAGACACCATCCAAATGGTCCTCCTGCATGTGACCACCCGCTGTCGGAAAGGCCAGAATATAGTCATAATCTTCTGCCCACTCCTGGACCTCTTTTCGAGTATTCCAGAAATTGCAAAAGAAAACGAGGGTGCCTTTGATATTATTTTTTCGCAAGGTTTCCACAGCTTCTTTGACAAAACCATGACGCACACTAAGAAAAATAAAATCATATTTCGAATCAGCTTCCGCCACATGAACCTCATAGGTATCATGCTTGTTTTCACTCTTGGAATGATAGCGACCATCTAGCAAATCAACCGAGAGAGATTTTGGAGCATTGTTCCGCTTACTGTCTCTAAGTACGTGTTCTACTTGATGACCTGCCTTTTGAAAAGCGTAGGCGTAAGTGGTCCCGATAACTCCGAGTCCTAGGATTGCTATTCTCACCTAAAAATCAATTCCTTTCCCGAACTCAACCACATTATCCGGTTCATCACTAAACAAAGTCACATGACCCATTTTGCGGTTGTGCTTCGCTTCTAGTTTACCATACATGTGAAGGTGGGCGCTTGGATTTTCTGTGACATAACGCTCAGCTGCTTCGACGTGTTGGCCGAGGACGTTGAGCATGATAGCAGGTGAATGAAGGTGGATGGCTGGAAGCGGTGCACCGAGAACACCTAAGATATGCGTGTCAAATTGTGAAAAATCACAGGCTTCAATTGAGTAGTGTCCTGAATTGTGTGGGCGTGGTGCGATTTCGTTGACGATGATGTCATCAGCTGTCGCAAACATTTCCACACAGAGGGTACCAGACAAGTTCAGCTGTTCAGCGATTCGTACTGCCATGGCTTTGGCTTTTTCAGCTAGACTGTCTGAAATGCGAGCAGGCACGATTGTTTTAGAGAGGATGTTGTTGCGATGGATATTTTCCTGAACTGGGAAAACCGTCACGTCCTTGCCGTTACCAGACACGATGACCGAAATCTCAAGGTCGAAGTTGACGAACTCTTCCAAGACACACTCGGCTGAGTTAGCAAGTGCATTTGCCTCTTCCAAATCGTCGGCTGACGTGATGACTTTTTGACCGTGGCCATCGTAACCACCTGTCGCTGTCTTGAGGACGTATTTTTTAGAAAGATCAATATCTTCCAAATCAAGGCTAGATGTCACAACCTTGTAAGGAGCAACTGTCACTTTAGCCTTGTTTGAGAGGAAGTCCTTCTCAAAGATACGGTTTTGCGAAATGCGAAGCAGGTCTGTTCCTTGTGGGAGCTGACCGTCTTTGATAACAGCGTCAAGGCCGTCAGCGTCAACATTTTCAAATTCATAGGTAAGAACATCACAGCGGTTCGCCAATTGACGAAGGGCGTCCACATCGTCGTAAGGGGCCACGATAACCTCAGACACACGAGAAGATGGACAATCTGCTGCAGGATCAAGGGTGATGACCTTGTGACCCAGGTAGATAGCTGAGATAGCCATCATCTGACCGAGCTGGCCACCACCGATGATACCAATGGTTTTAGTTGAGCTCATTTGTAGACTCCTCTGCGATTTTTCCTTGTTCTTCAGCAAAGTTAGCAAGCGCATCCGCAATGGCCTTGTCTTCTACTGAGAGGAGACGGAGGGCAAAGAGGGCAGCATTAGTCGCACCAGCTTCACCGATAGCCATGGTTGCGACAGGTACACCACCTGGCATCTGAACGATAGAATAGAGCGAATCCACGCCACTGAGGGCACGTGATTTGACTGGCACACCAATGACTGGAAGGGTTGTTTTGGCAGCTACCATGCCTGGCAAGTGAGCAGCGCCACCCGCACCAGCGATAATGACCTTAATGCCACGGCTACGTGCTTCTTCGGCATGTTTGAACATAAGGTCAGGTGTACGGTGTGCGGAAACAACTTTCTTTTCGTATGCAACGCCGAAGTTGTCGAGGACTTCAGCGGCTTTTTGCATGGTTGCCCAGTCGGATTTTGAGCCCATGATAATGGAAATTACTGGTTTAGTCATAATTTTTCCTTTTCTTTTTTGATAATGGTCTTAGGTGGTGGGAACGGAAGCAAACCTTCGGTTTCCTTCCTAAACTTTGAGCCTAAAGTCTCAAAGTTTCCCCGACCAGAACAGATGCTGTTCTGGTCTTCTCACCACGGCGACCATTATCTTAGTTTGGCTCGCTTTCGCTCGCCTTTTTCGACCTACGGTCGCTGATTATTTGTTAGCCTTGCTACCGATATCCGTACGGTAGAAGAGGCCTTCCGTGTTTTGTTTGTTGAGTTCGTTGTAGATGATGTTTTGGCCGTCTTTGACGGTGTCTGCTGTTGTGACCAACATGTAAACACGTCCTCCGTTTGAGAGGAGGTCTTGGCCATTTTCAGCGAATTTGGCACCGGCATAGTAAGTGATGATGTCACCCTCTGTCTTGGCTGGAAGATTGACACCTTTCTCATAAGCGAGTGGGTAACCGTTTGATGCTACAACCACGCCCAGTGTCACACCCTTATCCGTCCAAGTGATAGCTGGCTCTTTGCCATCCAAAATGTCAGTGATATTTTGCGCAAAATCAGAAGTCAAACGAGGCAAGATGATTTGCGTTTCAGGATCGCCAAAACGTGAGTTGAACTCGATGACTTTAGGGCCGTCAGCTGTCAAGATAAGACCAGCGTAAAGGACACCAGTGTAAGGACGACCTTCTTTAATCATACCTTCAAGGACTGGCTTGACAATGGTGTCAACCGCTGTGTCAACCACGCTCTGTGGCAAGTGAGGAACCGGCGCATAGGCACCCATCCCACCAGTGTTAGGGCCCTTGTCCCCATCATAAGCACGTTTGTGGTCCTGAGCCGTTGGCATAATGTAGAATTTATCTCCATTGACAAAGGCAAAGAGAGAAAACTCTTCCCCGTCAAGAAATTCCTCGATGACCACTCGCGCACCTGAATCACCGAATTTATTGTCCAAAAGCATCTCGTGAGTAGCTTCGACGGCTTGCTCAACCGTCTCCGCAACGACGACACCTTTACCTAGGGCCAAGCCGTCTGCCTTGACGACGATTGGAGCGCCTTTTTCCTCGATGTAGGCCTTGGCTTCCTCGAAATCTGAAAATGTGCCATAGGCTGCTGTCGGAACGTCGTATTTGACCATGATTTCCTTAGCAAAATCCTTAGACCACTCAAGTTCAGCTGCAGCCTTGGTCGGACCAAAAGCCTTAAGACCAGCTGCATTGAAATCATCCACGATACCAGCCGCAAGGGCATCATCTGGACCGATAAAGGTCCAAACAATATCGTTCGCCTTTGCGAAGTCAATCAGATTAGAATGTTCGGAAATTCCGATATTGATCAAATCAAGACCGTCCAATGTCATCCCGTCATTACCAGGAGCTACGAAAACTTGCTCAACATCCTTAGACTCCAATAATTTCTTGGCAATCGCATGTTCACGACCACCAGAACCAACAACCAAAAGTTTCATTTGAAAGATACCTCAATATCAAATAAGACTAGGGGCAAATGCCCGTTAACGACAATCATTCGGAAAAATTAGCAATTTTCACGAATTATACATAACCATTATAACATATTTGTTCGGAGATATGGGTGTGTATCCAAATTTGAACATAAAAAAGGCGGCCACTTGGACCACCTCTTGGGAGATTATGAAAATGAAAAAAGTTATTTAGGATTAATGATAGTATAGTCTAAACAGCTTAAGGGAGGCTTAAAGTATCTAAAAACAACTATTTTTTTGGATATTTCCGTAAACTCTTAATGGCGAAAGTGACTAACACCTATAAATATTATTATCAAACTATGTTTATTAGCAGCTTCGATTGACTCTTGGTCACGGACCGAGCCCCTAGGCTGGATGATAATTATTATCAGAAACAAGATATTCCTTAACTATAAATGTTGGTAACCTTTTTTATAAATGACTGCCGCTAGCTTATTTTTTATTGTACTAAGCATATCGGGATTAATAGAAAACAGAACTTCCTTTTCAATAATTGTAGTATCAGTAATAGGAATTGTAGTAATTTGTGAAAAATCCAAAATCAAATAGACTGAACTATTTTGATAACTTTTATGCTTAAACTCTAGTGCGTTAAATATAGTATCATTAAACTTAAATACTACGTTCCCATCTTCTTTCTTGAATTTGAATTTATCCTCGTAAAACTCGTCGGATAAAATTTTTTCAATTAAGTTTTTAGAGATAACACATCCACGAATGAACTTATAATAACGTCTTTTATTTTGCGCTATATCACATTCTGGGCTGATTTCTAACATAATTTCTTTATAGAAAGTTTCAGAATCAGTATATTTATCAATAGCTCTTTTAAACTGTTCTTCATCTTCAATTTTATCCACTAGATTATATGCTAAAAATGTATTGTCATCAACAATTACTTTACCCATGTGTTGTTCATTTGCTAAGTAATTTATATTTAACCACCGATTTAACTCTTGAATCTCAAATCCATTTGGAAGATGATCCCCTAAATTGTTCAAACCTGCTGAAGTTAGCTCGATTTCCTCCTCCATCCCATGATTCAAATAAATTTTTAAAAAATTATTTAAACCTTTATATGATGCATTTATTTTTCCAATATTAGTCTGGCTTCCCATCGATTTTTCTAATTCTAAATAAGCTAACAACTCTACAATTTTCTTTGTCGGCGCTTCTCGTCTTATATTTCCAATTTTTAATAGACCTGCAATGTCTGAAATTAGCTTCTGTTCTTTATATAAAATCATGTTTTCCCAATGAGAGAAATACTCTAGCATGGGAACTTCTCTAGTTACTTGTTCAAGTTTTCTTTCAAGTTCCTGATCTTTCCCTTCAATAAGTTTATAGGAGCCTTCCCCTTCTTTTCTTTCAAAAAAATCTATTTTATCTAAACTTTGAACTCCCCATGGAAATAAATGTTTTTTATCCTCTTTTAATTTACCGTTGTTATCAGATAAACGTTCTTTTAAATCTTCTTGAAATTGACTCGCATCACTCTCGGTCTGGCTCCAAAGTAAAATAAAATAAGGCCCATTATTTTTAGGAATAATTCTACTAAGATATCTAATAATAGTATCAATCTGGCTCCCTGTCGCACCAGGAATCAAATTATAATCTAAAAAAACTAGTCTGGTAGCTTCTTTTTCAGTTCCTTCCGAAGGTAAATTATCAGGTCTAGCATCATAGTAGCGAAAAGACTTATTATTTTTTGATAAAAGTTTAATTAAAGGTTCTACTTCCATATATTCATCATCTAAGATCACAATAGATCCATTATTAGGTAAATTATTCATATTCTATCTTATCCCTCCGACAATGGTAAACTTAGTATAATAGTTGCACCTGATTGATATTCTTTCGGTAAATCCAAATCTTTATTTTCTGGAAAAAGCAATTGTCCTTTTTGTGAATTCATAATTTCGTTAACAATATTTAATCCTAGACCCAGTCCACCTTGTTTTTCTCCGACAAAAGGACGAATCATATCCTCTGGATTTCCTTGAAATCCTACACCGTTATCTGCTATTATTAGCTCAACACGATCCTTCTCAGTTAGTACCGTATCAATTAAGATTTTTTTTTGTTTTTTTCCTGATTTATGTGTCCAGTATATTGAATTATCAATGATATTCATGATAGCAGACACAATTAAACCTTTGTCACACAATACCTTGTAATTCTTATCTTTATAAAGTTCGTCAAGAGAAATTTCATGTGCTTCTAGCCTAAACTCAACATTAAATAAAGCATTATTAATAATCTCTATAACAGAGTAGTTAGATTTTCTTCTGTTTCGTAATATTGAAGTATAGCCTTCAATTACATCCCGTAATCTATGCGTTAACTGATCAATTCTTTGAATCTCTTCAGAATTCCATGAAATAACAGAAAGTTCCTTTACAATTTTCTCCATCTCATGGATAACAATTGCATAGCTGCTTGTTGCTGATGAAGTTTTTACGTAAGTTTCTTTAATAAATTTATACTCTGACTTCACTCGATTTAGTTTATTTGAAATTTGTTTCTTTAGTTTTGTTTCAACATTTAAAGATTTAATCTCCTTACCCACATCATCAATAATATCAACTAAATCTTTGTTATCTTCTTTTAAGGATTGGCGTAGTCTATCCTTATCGATATTTCTTTCTCTAGTAAATTCAAATAAATATTTCTCGATTATATTTACAAACACTTCATAGCTCTGGTTATCAATGAAACCTTCTCGATTTGCTTTTTCGACCAATCCCCTACTCTCATTACGTTTTAGAGATATAGCTCCTAAAATTATATTGTTACTCAATGAACTAGCCGGATTATTTACACGTTTTGAATCAAGATTAAGCCAATCATTTCCCTTTTCACCATAATCTAAAACACGCATATTATCACGAAAAATTCGTATCCCCCCATTTTCAGTCAGGTAGTCTTTAAAAGATTTCTTATCTTCCATAATAAAGCGAGTGACATCAGATGATTTATCAAAAACATATAATTCTATAGAAAAATCATTTATCCCATACTGTTCCATATAATTTTTAGATTTATCTTGAAAAAATTTAGCTGGGTCTTTACGTTTGCTATCACTGAAAAAATTAAGTGGAATTATATCTTTTTCTATCCTACGAGATTTAACTGACATATTGTCATAGGGTAAAAATTCATACTTAAAATCTTCAATATTGCCATCTTTAAACTTCGCTGTCGAACGGTATAAAGCAAATTGTTTAATCTGACCGAAATTTAACATCCCTTCTAGCCAATCATCATGTGTACTTTTTATATTAACTTTAAACGATTCTTGGGACTCAAACGGAGAATTCAATGAAACGATTTGTCTATATGTTTCACGAAATTTACGTTTATTCCACTGCTCTATATTTCTAATCTGAATCCTTGTTCCAGTACTATTTATAAACTTCTGAGGTTCACGTTCCTCAATAGTAATTGGTATTTCATCTAAAAACTGATTTGAATCAAACTTACTCCAATCAATTTTAAAATATACTTCAAGATTTCCCTTCGATCTAGTAATAATTTCAATTTCTTTACCTAGTTTATGAATTCCGAATCGGCCAATTCCTTTTTCTCCAATCGGTAAACGCCCTAACTTAGTCTTCTTTTCTTCATCAACTTGTTTCTTTTTATGAGTATTTCCTGGTTGCATCCAGACATCTCTAATCGTTTCAAAAGACATTCCTGCTCCGTTATCTTCGACAACGATTTCCCCAAGCATTTCTGAGTCTAAATAAGATAAATTTACCTCACATTCTGTAGCATCAGCATCGTATGAATTTTTTATTAACTCTAATAATGCGATACCCTCATTTTTAATTAATTGATCCCCCAATTGAATTAAAATTTGAGCTTTCGGTCTAAATTTAATTTCTGTCATCTCTTATTCCTCATCAATAAAATATTCCTCTAATTTTTTTGCAATGTAATAAGCCATTAAAGGAGGTACTGCATTACCAATTTGAGTAAATGCTGCTGTTCTAGGTCCTTCAAAAAAGTAATCATCAGGGAAAGATTGGATTCTAGCAGCTTCTCTGACACTTATGGAGCGGCATTGCTTAATATCAGGATGTATAAAATAGTGCCCATCCTTAGCAATATGTGCAATCATAGTGTGAGAGGATGGTAAATTTGAAGCTAACACTTTAAACCTATCTAAAAATGATTTCTGATTTTTATGGGTAATCAAGTCCTCAGGTAATAAATCATATCGCAATCTCTTTTGGGAGTTATCCCATAACTTAATGGCTTCTGCATAAATCTTTCTATCTCTATCATTCGTATACCGTGAAACGTGCCATGTCAAGGGAGAGTCTGTATTCCTTATAAAACTTTGAAATAAGTAAGTGTTAGTTTTAGATGAATATACATTGTTTTCAGAATTGATACTTATTTTTGGTAAATCCTCAAGTATCATTTGAACTGTTACATCTGGAAAACTGATTTTTCTAAACTTCGGATATGAATAATTCAATTCTCTTTTCCAACCAATCAAAATTACTCTCTTACGTTTCTGAAGAACTCCAAAATCTTCTGCATTGAGAACCCTATACTCTACCTCATATCCTACCTTATCAAACGACTCTATAATATCCTCTAAAATTTTTCCTTTTCCAGCAGTCAGAAGTCCTGGGACATTCTCAAAGATAAACAACTTTGGTGAATAATGGGAAATAAATCTTACATACAGCTTATATAAATAATTCCTTGGATCATCTTTCATATTATTACTACTTACAGAACGCCCCATAATAGAATACGCTTGACAAGGTGGTCCTCCTACTACTAAATCAACTTTTTTAGAATCTGATAACTTGACTAGCTCATCTACTTGTTCAAAAACGAAATCAAGGTTTTCTCTCCTAAGTTCAGTGTGTATTACACTGTCGAGTATTTCCTTTGGAATGATAGCCCAAAGTTCATTTCTTGAAATCTCTTTTCTTAAATATTTATAATATAATTCAATATAACCATTCTCTTTTAAGTAATAATAAGATAATCTTGTTTTTAATGTATCACAAGCATGTGTATCCATTTCAACATGGGCTATTGGCCTATATTTCCCAGTTCGTTTAAACCCCTCTGATAAGCCACCAGCTCCCGCAAATAAATCTATGTATTGTATATTAGCTTTCATCTTTTTTTGTTCTCTCTTTATTTAAAATCTATTATAACATTTTACAAACTTACTTTTTCATAGTCTCCTAAAAAATCAACAACTATGGAAGTTTTAGAAGACTACGAAAAAGGAAAATTTATTTAAAATTTGAAATAAAATATCTTAAACCTAGGAACTATTTTTTTATAACAACTTGATATAGTCGCTTTTAGAACTAAAGATGTGGGAGACTACAATCTCTTTTCTACTTTCGTCTATAAAATAAAGTATGACATAGCGTTTAACGACAAGTGCTCGTGTCTCAAATGTGTCATTGATTCTTTTACCATAACGTTGATCTGCATTAAAACCAGCCTCAGGAAAAGTCTTCAAACTTTCCATTCCTTGCAAAAGCTTCGAAACTATCTTCTTGGCAGCAGTTTCATTAGAAAGTACATCACGAATGTAGTCATATATACTTCTCAAAGAAGAGCGAGCACGCTTAGTGAGTGAAAGACTATAGGTTGTATTCATCCTTAACCTCCTCAAGGGGTATCATATTACCCGCTTGATACTCAGCTACACTCTCTGCTACTTCAGCTTTAAGCTGCCTAAACAGTCTTTCTTTTAGCAATTCATCCTCCGTCATTACTGGTATTTGCTCGGTAGCAACAATCGTCTCCAAAAACAAATTAAACGATTTACTCATATCTAAATTATTTGCCTTTACAATTTTTCTTGCCCTTTCCAACAAAATCGGGTTAGTTTGGAAATTTACTTGAACACGCTTCTCTACAACAGTCATAATTAACTCCTTATATATTATTTTATATAATTATATATAGTTTTTTGAAAATAGACAAATTATCTTCATTTTCCAGAAAAACTACGAATAAGTAGGTGGAGGTTAAAATGAAGAAAAAAATACTAAATTGTCTTTTACCGCTAGCTTGTCTAGCGACTGTATCGGTTTCGTGTGGCTCCTCTGCTCAGGCGGCTGTCCTCGGAGATGACTATCCTTCCTCTTGGAAATATGGAGGCTTCGGCGTTGATCCTTGGACCATGTACTGGCGTCAGTGTACATCCTTTGCGGCCTATCGCCTCAGTAACACGAATGGTTTCAACCTACCTGTAGGCTATGGGAATGCCATTACATGGGGAAGCATCGCACGTGCCAATGGTTACCGTGTCGACATGAATCCTGCCGTAGGGAGCATCGCTTGGTTTTCAGCTGGTGTCAACGGGGCCGGTCACATGGGGCATGTAGCCTGGGTTGCTGACGTTCAAGGAGATCAGGTAACGATTGAGGAGTACAACTACGATGTGGGGCAAGGACCTGAGAAATACCACAAACGTAGCTTCCATAAAAGTCAAGTATCCGGCTATATCCACTTTAAAGACCTTGAATCAGGAACTCAGACTAGTAATACAACCAACTCTTCTATCAACATTGGTGATACTGTCCGATTTACAGGTACTTTCCGTGTAACATCTATAGTAGGAAATAACATCACCAGCCAAGATTTAGCAGGAGGCACACCAACCAAACACAATATCGTTGATCCTGGACCTGTTCTTGAAGTTGATGGACAAGGCAATCCAACTTCAGACCAGTACCTCAATCCTGGTGAGACCTTTACTATTCCAGGTAACTTCAAAGTGCTAGCCATTGACCCACCTAGCGATGGCGTCCTCGTCCAAATCGGAAATCGCAAGACTTGGGTAACCCAGTCTGTCCTTGAAAAGGTTTAAATCTATTGAACAATCGTGAGAACGGTTGTTTTTTTGATACTATGAAATCATAACCATCCGTCTAATGATATGATATCAGAACGGGTGACTTGCTCTTCGGCTGAAAGCCTCTGCTACCGGCCGAGGCCTAAAGGCCCACCAAATGGTTTCCCTTTAGCACCACCTTTGCTAGCTGACCCGACTAGCGGATCTCTTTAATACTACTTTCTTTTATTCTTCTCACCTGTAAACGGATCATACTCCTCAAAAAGACTGAGCTGATCTGCTATCACGTCTTCTTGTATCGGAACCACTAGCACAGCTAGTGGTTTTCGTGAGACAAAAAGAGGACCTATCCGGTCCTCTCTAGATGTTAGTTTTTCGTCACCCACTACAGTTGACAAATAGCCAAAAACATCCAATTTTTTGGATGCTTTGTAAATTCTTAATGACGGAAGTGACGAACGCCTGTAAAGATCATTGTCAAACCATGTTTATCAGCCGCTTCGATTGACTCTTGGTCACGTACTGATCCACCCGGTTGAATGATAGCTTTAATACCTGCTTTAGCAATTTCTTCCACGTTATCTGCAAATGGGAAGAAGGCATCTGAGGCAAGAACAGCACCATCAAGACGGTCTTTAGCTTGCTCAATGGCGATACGGACTGAAGCCACACGGTTAGTTTGACCAGGGCCAACACCAAGTGTCATATGGTCGTTAGTCACGATGATACCATTTGATTTGACGTACTTGATAGCTTTCCAAGCAAACTCAAGAGCTGTCGCTTCTGTTTCAGTTGGTTGGCGTTTCGTAACTACTTGCCAGTCAGCTGGACTTTCTTTAACAACGTCTTGGTTTTGAACGAGAAGTCCACCGACAACACCAGTGTATTCTGCTTCCACTTCGCTAGCATCTTGAGCGTCAAATGGCAAGGCAAGGATACGCAAGTTTTTCTTCTTGGTAGTCAAGATTTCAAGCGCTTCATCTGTATAGCTTGGTGCAATGATGATTTCAAGGAAGACACCGTGCATTTTCGTAGCTGTCGCAGCATCTACCTCACGGTTGAGAACGACGATACCACCGAAGATTGACACTGGGTCAGCTTCATAAGCGTAGTCCCAAGCTGTTTCAATGTCATCAGCTTGACCGATACCACATGGGTTCATGTGTTTGAGAGCCACAACTGTTGGACGCCCTTTGAAATCACGGATGATACGGATAGCAGCATCAGCGTCACGGATATTGTTGAATGACAATTCTTTACCGTTAAGCTGTTTAGCTGAAGCAATTGAGTAAGCCGTTGGTAAACCTTTTTGGTAGAAGTCTGCGTCTTGTTGAGGATTTTCACCGTAACGCATAGGTTGCTTGAGGTCATAAGTCAAAGTGAGTTTTTCAGGTTTTGTTTCACCCACTTGAGCTGTGAAGTATTCCGCAATCAAAGCGTCGTATGAAGCTGTGTGACGGTATACTTTCGCTGCCAAACGTTGGCGAGTTTCGTAGCTTGTTTCGCCGTTTGCTGACAATTCATCAAGAACAACAGCATAATCAGCAGGGTCTACAACAACTGTCACGCTAGCATGGTTTTTAGCTGCTGAACGAAGCATTGATGGACCACCGATATCGATGTTTTCAACTGCGTCAGCGTAAGTCACGTCTGGTTTGAGAATGGTTTCCTTGAATGGATAAAGGTTTACCACAACAAGGTCAATCAATTCGATATTATTGTCCTTAGCCGCTTGAAGGTGGCTATCAAGGTCACGACGAGCGAGAAGACCTCCGTGGATATTTGGATGGAGAGTCTTCACACGACCATCCATCATTTCTGGGAAACCAGTCACATCATCGATGGCGATAGTGTCTACCCCAGCATTGTCAAGGGCAACTTTGGTACCACCTGTTGAGATGATGTCCCAACCGAGTTTTTTGAGTTCTTGGGCAAATTCAACGATGCCCGCTTTGTCTGAAACACTAATTAGTGCACGTTTAGTCATTTTTCTTCCTTTCCTTGAATCAAACTTTTGTTCCAGCTGGATCTACATACCAAAAATGCTCACTATTTCTTTTACATTCTAAAGCTGGTACTCTCTTGGTAATCTTTCTTTTTTTAAAGTTTCCATTTTCATCATAATAATCAAGCCACTCATATGGTTTATTATAGTATTTCAATTTTCCACCACATTTTGGACACGGTTCGATATGTAATTTTTCAATATTCAATCTCTTTTTCTCACCACTAATTGCATAATTAAATTTAAGGGGATAACGAGTTTGATTCTTAGTAATTTTTCGCAAAGAAAAAATGATACCTGAAAAAATAAACAAACCTAAAAAAATAAACAAATAAATTTGCTTTTCTTGAACATTAGGAATATTCCCATTAAAAGAATTTTTAGCCCATTTTACAAACGGTTCAAAAAAATTGTAAAGTGGTAATAAACTTCCTATTGAAGCGAAGAAACCAATCCAACTCAATACTGCCATTGTAATTGGACTTCTCCAAATTGGTTCAGGTTCATAAGTAGCAACTTTTTCTGGTGGATCTTGATTAATTTGAATGTTAACATCTCTACCAGCTTTGTTCTTCCAATTATTAAAACTATTACCCATCTTCTTTCTTCTCAACTCCCAAACTATCCAACACTTCTGGATAGAGTTTGTACTCTGCTTCGTGGATGCGAGTTTCGAAAGTGTCGAGGGTATCATCTTCAAGGCGTGGCACACGGACTTGTTTGATGACCTTACCTGTGTCCACACCAGAATCCACCCAGTGAATAGTCACACCAGACTGGTCAACACCTACATTCCAAGCATCCTCGATACCATGAGCACCTGGGAATTCAGGGAGATAAGCTGGGTGGATATTGATGATACGGCCTTCATAAGCTGCCAGCAAGGTTGGGCCAACGATTTTCATATAACCGGCCAAACAAACCAAATCAATCTGGTGTTCATCCAAGAGTTTGACGATAGCTTCTTCATAAGACGCTTTATTATCAAATTCCTTGAGTTCAAAGGCATGGCTAGCCACACCAAGGTTCTTGGCACGTTCTAAGACGTAGGCATTACGGTGATCTGAAAAAACAAATTCTACTGGAAATTGTTCCGCAATCACCTGAAAGTTTGAGCCGTTGCCAGAGGCAAAAACAGCAATCTTTTTAGCCATTATTTAATCACCACACTTGCGCCATCTTTCTTCACAATACGACCGATTTCATAAACAGGTTCGTCAAGAAGTTCTTTGACGCGTTCAACATTTTCTGGTTTAACCGCAAGCATGAGACCAATACCCATGTTGAAAATTTCAAACATTTCTTCATGTTTGATTTCACCATATTTTTCAAGGGCTTTGAAAATTGGAAGAACTGGCACTTTGCTTTCGTCAATTTCAGCAGCCAAGTCATCTGAGAACATACGTGGCACATTTTCGATGAAACCACCACCTGTGATGTGGGCAATTCCATTCACCAATTCTTCTTTGATGAGTGGCAAAGCCGCTTTGACGTAGATACGAGTTGGTTCAAGAAGAACGTCTTTAAGTTTTTTGCCTTCAAGTTCTGGGAGAACTTCTTCACCTGTGTAATCAGCAAAGACACGACGCACGAGTGAGTAACCATTTGAGTGGATACCGCTTGAGGCAAGTCCAAGAAGCACATCACCTTCAGCCACTTTTGAACCGTCGATGATTTGAGATTTTTCTGCGATACCTACCGCGAAACCTGCTAAATCATAGTCGTCTTCACCATACATACCAGGCATTTCAGCAGTTTCACCACCAATGAGAGCTGCACCAGCTTGCACACAACCTTCAGCAACACCAGCAACGACTTGTTCCAATTTAGCTGGTTCATTTTTACCAGTTGCTACGTAGTCAAGGAAGTAAAGGGGCTCAGCACCTGCAGCGATGATATCGTTAACACACATAGCAACACAGTCTTGACCGATAGTATCGTGTTTGTCGTACTTGATAGCTAGCATCAACTTGGTACCAACACCATCTGTACCTGAGATCAAAACAGGCTCTTTGACACCTGCTTTTGAAAGATCAAACATGCCACCGAAACCACCAAGAGCTCCCATGACACCAGCACGTTCCGTACGAGCAACGTGTTTTTTGATTCGTTCAACAACTTCATAACCCGCTTCAACATCCACACCCGATTGGGCATAAGCATTTTTAGACATAATTCTTCTCCTTTTGCTTTTCATTCCAAGTATCAATAAATACCTTTTCAAATTCATCTATTTGTTGAAGATTTTCTAATAGAAAGTCAATGAGGGTTTGAGTCGATTCTGATAACAATAAGTTTTCCTCTGAAGCATCAAAATTTAGAAATTTATTAGAAGTATTAAAGCCATACTTACTATATTTATCAATAGTCAAAAGTTTAAATTTCTGAGACTGCAAGTCTGTTAAATTTTTTTTACATATTGATAAATAAACATCTGCCTGAAAATTACTATATGTTATCTCATAAAAATAGGCTGAGCCTGTAGACCATTCCGAATCTTCCTCATTAACAACATTGTCAATAAAATTATCTAATCGTCTTGTTCTAAAGCGTAAAAAAGTTTTTGAACAATATTTTTCATCAAAAATTAAATTTCCCTGTGCATTCAGATAGTTTAAAACACCAACTAATTTTTCACGAAACATCTGAGTATCAGGTCTGTTTTCAAAAATAAGATCTAAAACTTCTTTATATTTAAAATAAATTTCAGCACTTAACTCTTTCAACTCTATATCATTCAAAATATTTCTCCTAATATTATCATTGTATTCTTTAAGAATATACGAAACTTTCTCGTTATCAATCTCTTCCAAATACAATTCTTCCAGTATATCTGAAATATCCTGATATGAAAGCAATCGCCAAAATTTCCTTTCCTCAACATCAGCATCTATTGGTGCATCTCCATTTGGTGTCAGATAGACATATATATTACGATAACCAACGTAAGAGTTTTCGATAAATGTCCTATATTTTCTCAACTGATTGTCATGGTCCGAAGTGAAAGTTTTATTTTCAATTACTAAATTGATTCGATGTTCTTTATTTGTATACAGAACATCAATATTATTTTTACTTTCTCTATATACCTCTGCTTTCGAGAAATCTTTTAATATTATTTCAGTTGCTTTAATTGTTGTAAAAGATATATTGTTATCAATCACTTTCATCAATATTTTTTTGAAAAACTTATCTTCCAAATTATGACTTTCTCTAGGATCAAGCAACCATGCTAAAATTCGACTATGACGAATTTCAGCACTAGATATACCTAATATTTCAAAGATATTAACACCCGTTAACCATCTTGAAAAATCTTTTTCAGAATTTCTTTCAAGGTATAGTAGAAACTCTGTGATTTTATTTTCTATTTCCACCATTGCCCCTCTCTTAATAGAAAGAAGTATGTTCTTTCAAACTTTCCACATAGCGTTCTTCGTAGTCATACAAAGGTGTTGGATATTTTCCATCAAAGTAAGCCACACAAAGACCGCCATTTGGGGCATCTGTATCGATTCCAATAGAATCAATCAAGCCATCGATTGACAAATACGTCAAGCTATCTGCACCAATGATATCGCGTGTTTCCTCTACTGTGTGATTGGCAGCAATCAATTCCTTACGTGTTTGAATATCGATCCCGTAGAAACATGGGTAGGCAAGGGCTGGGCTACCGATTGCTACGTGGACCTCTGTAGCTCCTGCTTCTTTCAATAATTTCACAATTCGACGTGATGTTGTCCCACGTACGATAGAATCATCGATCATGACAACCCGTTTGCCTTTCACGACACCGGATACGGCAGAGAGCTTCATCCGAACCCCTTGCTCCCGTAGTTCTTGTGTTGGTTGGATAAAGGTCCGTTGGGTATATTGATTTTTAATCAAGCCCATTTCATTTGGTAGGCCGGATTCTTCTGCAAATCCCATAGCTGCACTAAGTGAAGAGTTCGGTACACCGATCACAATATCTGCTTCATGTTTAAATTCACGTGCCAATTGAGCCCCCATACGTTTACGAGCTGTATGGACATTGACCCCTTGGATATTGGAGTCCGGGCGGGCAAAGTAGATATATTCCATCGAACAAACAGCCAATTGGGTGTCCGTTGTATAGTTGTCGTAAGTGATGCCGTTATCATCGATGATCACAACTTCACCCGGATTTACATCCCGAATCCACTCTGCGCCAACCACTTCAAAGGCACAGGTTTCAGAGGAAACTACGATGGCCCCATTAGCCATTTTCCCAATCGAAAGAGGACGGAAACCATTTGGATCCAAGGCCGCAATCAGCTTATCTTCCAGCATGAGAAGGTAAGCAAATCCACCTTTCACCGTATTCAAGGCTTCTTTCACCTTACCCATGAAAGATGGGTTGTGGCTCCGACGAATCAAGTGCGCCAATATTTCTGAATCAGATGTTGAGCTAAAGATCGCCCCGTTATTTTCCAACTCCCGTTTGAGGGACTTGGCATTGGTCAAATTCCCGTTGTGGGCAAGTCCAAACTGCGTATCATGAAAGCGAAAGAGGAAGGGCTGGATGTTATCCACCGAAGCTTCCCCAGCTGTCGCATAGCGAACATGGCCAATCGCTCCCGTTCCTGTCAACTTATCCAAGTTAGTAGGATTTCGAAATACTTCTGAGAGAAGACCCGTATCACGATACCGTTTTAATTGACCCGCATCATTCGAAAGGATCCCCGCCCCTTCTTGACCACGGTGTTGAAGACTGTGTAATCCGAAATAAGTCAGTTTTGCAGCATCTGGGTGTCCCCAGATCCCAAAAATACCACATTCTTCATTAAGAGATTTAACTTCGTATGTCATTTTGTATACCTTTTATTTTCCAGTAAAGTATTGAACCGCTGACGCAAAGAGGTGTTGGTCTTTATTTCCTGGAATATTTTGGAAGAGACCGTCTTCGAAACGTTCTGAGTGACCCATCTTACCAATAATTTGACCGTTCTTACTTGTGATACCTTCGATCGCATTGACAGAACCATTTGGATTGTATTTAGAATCCATGCTTGGTTTACCTTCGAAGTCAACATATTGGGTAAAGATTTGACCATTGTCGCGAAGCTCTGCAAACTCCTCAGCTGTCACGACAAATTTACCTTCACCGTGTGATACTGGGATGGCATGAATGTCACCAACTTTCACGCCGGCAAGCCATGGTGAGTTCGTGTTGGCAATCCGTGTTTCCACCATCTTAGCCACGTGTTGGTTGGCATCATTGTAGAAGAGGGTTGGACTCGTGCTGCTTGCATCTTCAAAGTTACCGTATGGAAGAAGACCTGATTTAACAAGAGCTTGGAATCCATTACAGATACCGATAATCAAACCACCGCGTTCGATGAAATGATCGATAGCTGCACGCACTTTTTCATTGAGCAAGATGTTCACGATAAATTTAGCCGATCCATCTGGTTCATCCGCTGCTGAGAATCCACCTGCAAAGAAGATAATGTTGGCTTTTTCAATATTGTCAACCATGGTGTCAACAGACTTGACAATCGCTTCTTCGTTGAGTGTAACAAATGGTACCAGGTTAACTTTGGCACCTTCTTTTTCAAAGGCCTTAGCTGAATCGTACTCAGAGTTAGTACCTGGGAATACTGGGATGTAAACCACTGGTGTCTCAACTGTTTCTTTAGCTTTAATCACAGCATCTGATGCCACAGCTGGTACTTCTTCCAACTCAGTTGCTTGTGCAAATTCCGTTGGATAAACCTCTTCCAATTTACCTTGGAAGGCACTGTCAAGTTTGTGTCCATCAAGCGTTACACCATTGACAGTAAGTGTAAAGTCAGCTACTGTTTGTCCAATCTTGGCAATATCTGTAATTTCTTCAGGCGATGTGAAGACGAATCCACCCAATTGGGCTGTCAAGCTAGTGTCAAGATCATCTAATTCAACGTTTGCTCCGATATGGTTACCAAATGTTGCAAGGGCAAGAGCTTCAACCACACCACCATATTTAACAGCTGATGCAGCTGTCACTTTGTGGTTAGCTTGGATGGCTTCAAACTGAGCAAAGTTAGATTTAATAAGATCAAAGTCAATTTCTTGTGCCAAAGCTTGGCCAGGAATGTAGTAAATATTTTCACCAGCAGCTTTAAATTCTGGAGAAAGAACCTTACGGCTATCTGCAGTTGTTACCCCAAAAGCAACCAAGGTTGGTGGTACTGTCAATTCTTCAAAGGTACCAGACATAGAGTCTTTCCCACCGATAGATGGCAAACCAAGTTGAATCTGAGCTTCGATTGATCCAAGGAGAGCTGATACTGGTTGACCAAAACGCTCTGCTTGTTTATCCATACGCTCGAAATATTCTTGATAAGAGAAACGAGCCTTAGACCAGTTTGCACCAGCAGCAACCAAACGAGCTGTTGCTTCGATGACTGCATAGGCAGCGCCATGATATGGAGACCATTCTGCTACATAAGGGTTGAATCCTTGCGCCATAACAGAAGCAGTTGTTGTCACGCCATGTTGGACTGGCAATTTCTGTACAGAAGCTTCCGTTGGTGTGATTTGGTAGCGACCACCGAGTGGGTGATTAACTGTTGAACGACCAACTGAGCTATCAAAGATAGTTTGTAAACCTTTTTGACTGGCATGGTTCAGGTCAGCCAAGACTTCAAGAGTATCCGCTTCAAGGGTTTCAGCAGATGTTTGACGTTCTTCTGGAAGCTTGACATCCTTGTCAACCACCTTAGCATCTACAACCACACGCACACCATTTGTATCAAGGAAACGACGTTCCAAATCAACGATGGTTTCACCATTCCAGTGCATGACAAGATTTGGTTTTTCAGTCACTGTCGCAACGACAACAGCATCAATATTTTCTTTATTACATTCAGCAACGAAGGCATCTACATCTTCTGGACGGACCACGACAGCCATCCGTTCTTGAGATTCAGAGATGGCAATTTCTGTACCATTCAAACCTTGGTATTTCAATGGCACTTTGTCTAGATCAATTTCAAGACCATCTGCCAATTCACCGATAGCCACACAGACACCACCAGCACCAAAGTCATTTGATTTCTTGATCAGACGTGTCACTTCCCCATTACGGAAAAGACGTTGAATCTTCCGTTCTTCGATGGCATTCCCTTTTTGAACCTCAGCACCAGCTGTTTCAACAGATTCAACCGTTTGAACTTTAGAAGAGCCTGTCGCTCCACCAACACCGTCACGTCCAGTCTTACCACCGAGCAAGATAATTACGTCACCTGCTTCAGGTTTCTCACGGACAACATTTTCCTTAGGAGCCGCACCGACAACTGCACCTAGCTCCATACGCTTAGCAACGAAACCTGGGTGGAAGTATTCACGAACATAAGTTGTTGCAAGACCAATTTGGTTACCATATGAAGAATAACCGTGAGCCGCTGTTTTAGAAATCACTTGTTGTGGCAATTTACCAGCGCGAGTTTCTGAAATTGGAGCTGTAATATCACCAGCACCTGAGATACGCATGGCTTGGTAAACGTAGGAACGCCCTGACAATGGGTCACGAATGGCACCACCGATACAAGTTGCCGCTCCACCAAATGGTTCGATCTCCGTTGGGTGGTTGTGCGTTTCGTTCTTGAACATGAGAAGCCATGGTTCTTTGACACCATTGACATCCACTTCAATTTCAACAGAGCAGGCATTGATTTCATCAGACACTTCCATGTCATCCAAACGACCATTTGCACGCTCATAACGGCCAAAAATAGTCGCCATATCCATCAAAGTTTGAGGTTTTTCTGTACGTCCCAACTCATCACGCATGGCAATATACTTGTCATAAGTCGCTTGCAATTGTTTTTCAAATTTAGAAGCTGAGAAGTCGATGTTTTTCAACTCAGTCTCGAAAGTTGTGTGACGACAGTGGTCAGACCAGTAAGTATCCAACACCTTAAGCTCAGTCTCAGTTGGCACACGACCAATAGACTTGAAGTAATCTTGAATGAATAGAAGGTCATCCACTTCCATTGCCAATCCTTGCTCTGCCTTATACTTAGCAAAATCTTCTGCCGTATAAGTTTCAAAGAAATCCAAACTTGGAATGGTCTTGTCAGACTCAGAGAAATCCTGTTTAGCAATGCCAACAGTGATGTCTTTGAAACGAGAATCCACTGGGTTCAAGAGGTAGTTTTTGACAGCTTCCAACTCATTCGCATCAATATCCTTGTTAACCAAGTAAAGTTGCGCTGTGTTCACCGTTACATCATTTGAACTACCAAGCAAAAGCAAAGCTTCCTGTGAAGATGCCGCACGTTGGTCAAATTGACCAGGCAAACTTTCGATAGCAAAGAAAGCATACTTCTCAAGATCATCCTTAACCGCAGCTTCATCCAAAACAGTATCGGTCACTTGCTCAGAGAAGATGTGTTTTTCCGCACGCGCAAACAAGTCCTCTGCCAAATTAAAGACATCGTAAACTTGAACAATACGAAGATCATTCAAAGTTTTCAACTGAAGATTATGCTTTAATTCTTTTACTAAAGAGTGAGATTTCACACGAAAATCAGCTTTTTTCTCAACGAAAATACGTTTATCCATTTTATTTCCTTTATCTATTTCTACTTAAAGATTGTAGTGAAGACCAAGTATTCTATTTGTAAAAGGCTACTTCAATCCTTGTAATTTTTCCAATACAACTTCATAAACATCTGTCAAGCTACCAAGATCACGACGGAAGACATCCTTGTCCATATGGTGCCCCTCAGCATCCCAAAGGCGGCAGTTATCTGGTGAAAATTCATCTGCCAAGATAATTTTGCCATCCTTATCAAAACCGAATTCCAATTTGAAGTCAATCAAACGAAGACCAATTTGTGCAAACCAATCTTTCAGCAATTCATTGATACGACGCGTTTCTTCCTTGATATAAGCAATTTGTTCATCATTGGCAATATCCAAGAACTTCACATGCTCATCATTGATGAATGGATCATCCAAATCATCGTTCTTATAGTAAAATTCAACGATAGGAGTTTTCAAGTCCAAACCTTCTTCCACGCCAAAACGTTTAGAAAAAGAACCCGCAGTCACGTTACGAAGAACAACCTCCAAAGGAATGATTTTCACTTTCTTGTTGAGTTGTTCTGTGTCAGAAATACGTTCGATAAAGTGAGTAGCTACACCCGCAGCATTCAATTTTTCAAAAATAAGAGACGAAATCTGATTATTTAGCACACCCTTTCCCTTAATAGTCTCCTTACGAGCACCATTAAGCATAGTTGCTTGGTCCTTATAGACCGACTTAATCACATTTTCGTCTTCTGTACTATAAATATCTTTAGCTTTACCAGTATAAATTAGTTGGTTTGACATGGTATTGTTCGCCTTTCAAGTTTATTCTTCCTAATTATACCACACCAGAATCCAAAAACCAATATATAGCAAACTTTATTACTTTAGTAAAAAAACAACGTTCGTCTTTTGATTGTTTTTTAGAGTTTCCTAATAAAAAATGTATAGAAAAAAGGAGTGTGACAGAACTAAATCCATATAACATTTAGTTTCTTGCCTCACTCCCACAAAATAACAATCATATAATACACAACTATTATACTCTTATCTAACTCTAGCTTTCTTATTCTTTATTCAATTTCTCAGACAAATAGTCCAACAAATCAGCTACCTTAACCATATGGTCAATAGTATCATCGGAAATCTCAAGAGCAAACTCATCCTCCAAATTAATAATGAATTCCATAAGCTCTATTGAATCTACACCCAAGTCATCTAATTTGGTGTCTTCGGTTAAAACAATATCCTCTTTACCCATCTGCTCTTGAATCACGAGCTTGCATTTCTGAAGAATTTCTACTCTACTCATCAGTTAGCCTCCTCTTTCGGACTAAAGGCTTCAACTAGCTGCTCAACAACCTTAGTATCAAGCATCGTACGAACCTGCTTAATGGTGTAGTAAACTGCCTTAGCATCACTAGATCCATGACATTTTACTACGGGAGCTTTAAGACCAAAGAGAACCGCACCTCCGGCACTAGAGTAATCCATAGTCTCTTTCATACCTTTTAGACTATCCTTCAATAGGAAGGCACCTAACTTAGCTTTAAGACCACCATTCATGATAGCTGACTTAAGAGTCTTCATGGCACCAAGTCCCGTTCCTTCAATTGCCTTAAGAACTGCATTTCCTGTGAAACCATCAGCGACTACTACATCAGCAGCTCCTGACATAATTTCACGTGCCTCAACATTACCAACAAAGTTAATACTTGGCTCCTTAGATAGGAGTTCAAAAGCCTCCTTACGAAGACTATCCCCCTTTGTTTCCTCAGTCCCATTATTAAGGAGACCTACACGAGGGTTGGCAATACCACGCACATTTTTAGCATAGAAAGAGCCTAAAATAGCATATTGATGCAAATGACTAGCTGTATTTTCCGCATTTGCACCTAAATCAAGCATATCAAAGGGTTGACCAGTAAAACTTGGCATTGTTGACATAAGACCTGGACGCTCAACTCCCTTAATACGTCCGACCACGAAGAGACCTGCGGCAAGAAGAGCACCTGTATTTCCCGCAGAAATCACGGCACCTGCTTTTTTCTCCTTAACAGCTTGTGCACCTAAGACCATTGAAGCTTTTTTCTTCTTGCGAATAGCTTTAGCTGGCTCATCATCCGAATTTATCTTTTCATCAGTATGCACAATGCTCACACGTTCATTCGCTGTCAAATAAGTCTTGATTTTAGCTTCATCACCATAAAGCTGGATTTCAATATCTTTGAAATCTGCTATAGCTTGGTTGACTCCCTCTACAATTGCTTGTGGCGCATTATCGCCACCCATAGCATCTACTGCAATTACATGCATAGCATTCTCCCTCTCGTCCTCTGCCATAAAAAACAAACTCAGATTTCTTTCAATAAAATATTAGGTAACTAAAATAGACTAGTTCACTGTTTCTAGCAGAGTCTTTCAGCTTATTATCTTATTATTATAGCACGAACTGACCTGCATTTTAACCCCTGAGACTGAAAACCATTACTTTCCTGTTTCACGTGAAACAAAAAGAAGATAATGTCTAGTCAGCACTATCTTCTTTATTCATAATATGGCCCCAAGAATTTAGATTATCAATAAACTTCTTACTTTTAAGATGTATTCCAACATAATTATCATAGAGGTCATCTATAAAATATCGTAGCTTTCGTTTCATGTCATCCTTAACAGATATGCTTCTCAATTCTTCAAAGGAAAGCCCCTGAAAACGATCTAAAAGATAAGGCACATTAGGGTCCAAGTGACTACGCCTTTCATCCTCTGCATAGTGATTTGGACAAAGTAGCCCCGAGAACTTAAACGAGAAATCAAAAGGAAGGCCTACACGATGGCAAAAGACACACTCGTGAAAATTCAAGCGTACGCCGAAACGGTCTAAAACCTGAATCTCAAAGATATTAGTCAATATTTCATGATCCAAGCCTTCTTCCATTAATTCAAGCGTCTTCTCCAAGAATACAAATAATTGCGCATCTGCCACACCATCAGCAATAGTAGCATCTGTCAATGCAGCCAAATAAGTCGCATAAGACAGCTTGAAAATATCGCCTGTAATTTCCTTGAAGGACTCTGCCTGGCTATAATCTTCTATGAAAGATAGACCTTCATCATTTACAGTCATCATGAATTCAGCGATGGTCAAAGGTTGAATGACAGCACTTAATTTACCTGCCCCACCACCTCTAACAAAAAACATCCGTTTACCAGCTTGCTCGGTAAAAATTTTAACTAGTTTATCATTCTCACGATAATTACGATTGAAGAGGATAAGCCCTCTACTCTCAAGCTTCTGCATGTTCTTCCATAAACTCTTTCAAACGAGTCATAGCTGTTTCAATAGTATCCATGCTAGCCGCATACGACAAGCGAACAAAGCCTTCGCCATACTTCCCGAAAGCGACCCCTGGGATAATCGCAATAGCTTTTTCACGAGCAAAGTCTTGGCAGAACTTAAAGGAGTCTTGAGTATACCCTTCTGGAATCTTAGCAAAGATGTAGAAAGCACCATCAGGTTTAATAATTCTGAAACCAAGTTCAGTCATTTTTTCAAGAATATAATCGCGACGCTTCAAGTACTCAACTTTCATTGGTTGGGCATCATCCTTACCAGCAGATAAGGCTTCAATAGCTGCAAATTGTGCCATTGTTGCTGCAGCTGTTACCAAATATTGGTGACTCTTAATCAACTGAGCCGTCAAGACTGCAGGTGCGAAAATCAAACCAATACGCCACCCTGTCATCGCATGAGATTTAGACAAACCATTAATCAAAATCGTTTGTTCCGGCAAATACTCAGCAATAGATACATGGTGATCCACATAAGTTAGTTCAGAGTAAACTTCATCACTAACAACAAAAATATCGTATTTTTTCAGAACTTCAGCCAGATCTTTAATCTGTTGACGTGAGTAGGTCACACCGGTTGGGTTGGTTGGGTAGTTAAGCAAAACGGCTTTGAGCTTATCTCCCTGCTCCAAAATTGCCTTTTCTAACATCTCCGGAGTCAAAACAAAATCATTAGCTGTTGTATCAATTTCGACAATTTCAGCACCAACTAGATTTGCAATCGGCTCATATCCAGGATAGGCTGGTGCAGGTAAAAGAATCGTATCACCTGGCTCCAAAATCGCTGTCAAAGTTGCAGAAAGAGCTTCTGTAGCTCCAATAGTCACCAATATTTCATTTTCTGGGTTATAAGTAAGATTGTATTTTTCCTTAACAAACTCCGCAGCTGCTTGACGCAAAGCAGGAAGCCCTGCCATACCTGTATAGTGTGACTGGTTAGCATCGATAGCAGCTTTAGCAGCCTCTTTTACATGATCTGGAGTTGTAAAATCAGGTTCACCAAGTGTCAACTTTTTGATCCCTGGTACATCTGAAATTGATTGGTCAAACTGACGAATCATTGAAACTTCAATCTTATCTAAATTTTTATTAAAACGTTGTGTTAAATCCATCACGGTCACCTCTTTGCAATTATGCCTTACATTATATCAAAAACTCAAAGGCATTTAAACACCAAAAAAGCTAGCCTAGGCTAGCTTTAGTCTATTTATGGCCCATTTCAAACAAAGGTGACAATGGACGTTTTTCATGAATACGAATAATTGCCTCTGAAATCAAATCAGCAATTGAAATTTGTTCAATTTTATCAATCAAACGTTCTTCTGGAAGATAAATCGTGTCCAATACGACAAGCTTCTCAATAGCAGATTTTTGAATATTATCAAGTGCTGGACCTGACAATACAGGGTGAGTACATGAAGCATAAACATGAGTTGCACCAGCTTCAGCAAGCGCATCCGCCGCATGACAGATTGTACCCGCAGTATCAATCATATCATCAATCAAGATACATGTTTTACCTTCAACGTTACCAATAATATTCATAACCTCAGAAGTGTTCATTTTATCAACACTACGACGCTTATCAATGATTGCAATTGGTGTTTTTAAACATTGAGCAAGTTTTCGTGCACGAGTCACACCACCATGGTCTGGAGAAACAACAACAACATCATCCCCAGTAAGACCAGCACGATCAAAGTAATCTGCGATAAGTGGTGCACCCATCAAATGGTCTACAGGAATATCAAAGAATCCTTGAATTTGAGAAGCATGGAGGTCAACTGTCAAAAGTCGATCAACACCAGCAACCTCAAGCATATTAGCAACCAACTTAGATGTGATTGGTTCACGTGAACGTGCCTTACGGTCTTGACGTGCATAACCATAATAAGGCATAACAACACTGATTGTTTCTGCACTGGCACGTTTTAGCGCATCAACCATAATCAAGATTTCCATCAAGTTATCATTTACAGGGGAGCTTGTAGATTGAAGAATAAAAACGTGATGACCACGGATAGATTCTTCAATATTAACTTGAATCTCACCATCTGAAAATTCACGAACACTTGATTTTCCGAGTTCAATACCCATTTTATCAGCAACTTTTGCTGCTAATTCCTGGTTAGACGATAAAGCAAACAACTTCAAATTCGTATAAGACATGATTTCCTCCAAAATATCTACTAAACCATTCTACCTTTTTTTAGATTGATTTTCAATGCAAAATAAATGGTGTCACAGTAACTTAACAAGACTAAAAAGATTTAACCTTGGCTACGACATTTTCCCAGCTAAAATCAGTTCCACAAAGTAAAGAGATTTTCCCGTAAAATAAAAAGGATTCGAGAAAATTCGAATCGCTTTTTTGTGTTCATTATGGGTAAATATAATATACAGAACCACCGTGAGCTGAAGATGTTGGATCAAATGTACCACGGTAGTTACCGATTGACATGTTACCAGCATAGTTTGATTCCATAACTTGAATTGAATTTGAACCTGATGCTGATGTGACGTAAGCTACGTGACCATAACCACCACCATCATTTGGCCAAACCGCAATTGCACCAGCTACAGGAGTCGTACCAACTGAGTGACCAGCTGCTTGTGCGCTAGCAATCCAGTTTTTAGCATTACCCCAGTAATTACCAACCCATGAAGCTAATGATTTAGCACCCCAAGTACATTGACCAACTGGATATGTATTAGGAGTTGATGCTGCTGATACTTTAGGTGTTTCAGCAGCAGGAGCTGGTGCTTCTGAAGCTGCAGGTGCTTGACTTGCTGGTGCTTCAGATGTTGCTGCAGGTGCTTCGCTAGCAGGAGCTTCTGAAGCTGCTGGAGCAGCTGATTCTGGTTGTGCTTCAGAGGTTACTGGAGCAGCAGGCTCTTGTTGTGCCTCTGACGCAGCTGATTCTGGCTGTGCTTCAGATGTTGCTGGAGCAGCAGGCTCTTGTGTTGCTTCTGAAGTTGCAACAGTTGGCTCTTGAGTAGTTTCTGAAGTTTCTGATGAAACCGGTTCTTGTGCTACTTCTGAGGCTGTCGCTGTTTCTGAAACAGTAGCTTCAGAAGGTTGAGCTACAGCTTCTGAAGTTGCTGCCGCCTCTGATTGAGCTACAAATGCTGCCGCTTCTGAAGATGCTACTGCTTGTGCTGCTGCCTCTGATTCTGCAATTGCTTGAGACTGAGCAACTGATGCTGCAGTTGAAGCTGCCACAGCTTCTGCAGTTGATTTAGCAGAAACAAGTGATGTTTTTTCATCTTGTGCTGTAGCCAATTCTGCAGCCAAAGTAACTTGTGCTGCTTCTAGTTCAGCTTGTTGAGTTGTCAAACCAGCTTCTGTTGTTTCAAGCTCAGCTTTATTAGTTGCAATTTCATTAATAGCAGCTTGGTTTTGTTCTTGCTTTGCAGCAAGCTCTTTTTGATCAGACTCTTGTTTTGTCAACATGTCATTATTAGCCGTAACAACTTTTGAAATAGCTGTGATACGAGTAATAGCTTCAGAGATTGACTTAGAGTTCAAGATAGAGTTGATGTAGCTAGTCGCAGTATTATTTTGTTGAGCACTACGAGCTTGTTTCGCCAAAGAATCTTGACGAGCTACAATTTTACTTGATAATTCTTGAATTTCAGATTCCAAATCTGCTGATACTTTTTCAAGTTCAGCATTTTTAGTTTCCAAATCTGATTTTTGTGTTCTAAGTGTAGATACTTGAGATTGGATTGTAGCAACTTGCGCTTGTGCAGTCTCTTGTTGAGAAGCAAGGTTACTAATTGCGTTATCTGCAGCAGCGATTTGCGAATCATAATCCTCTGCATGTACTGATGCAGCTGCTGATAAGGTTACACCACTTACCAACACTGCTGAAAGAATACGTTTTTTCATAATATAAAATACTACTCCTTTTCGATAAGACCTTTTTATTGTATCAAAAAATGGCGCAAACTTTGTTACGCCAATATTACAGTTCTATTTAAATCTATCAACTGACAGATACAAAAATAATTTTTCAAGAATAGGTTTAATAAAGATAAAGATCAAAAGATTAAACACTATACTAGGACTTAGTTGATAAATAATAAAATCCGTCACAGACTCATTGGAGAAACCATAGAATAAGGCAAAGCCAAAATTTATGGTATCAAAGAGAAATAAGAATAAAAACATTAACAAAAAATCAACATAGGTATTTCTCTTAACAATTCGACCTAGCTGAGTTAACAGATAGCATAACAGTGGCAGAGTTAGAATCACTATACCAACTGTTTTGAAATAATAGGTATCATAAAGAAATCCAAAACAAACTAGGTAAAGAAATGCATACTTATTTGGAAAATCAAGAGTTAAGATGAAAATATAAATAATAAAAAGGTGAGATGATAGAAAAAATTCAGGGGATAAATAATGATTAAGTATCATAGAAATATGACCATCCCATAGAAAAGGGACAATACTCAGTAAGAAAGGAATAATAGAATACTTGGACAATTTCATATTATTTACCATCTCCAACTAAAGTAACATAAGAAATTTTATCAAAATCAGCATAAGGTTTTACCAAAATCGTACGATTTCCTTCATAATCAATAACAGAGTCTACAGTACCAATTGGAACATCCTTTACTGATACATCATCAAGACCACTTGTGACTACTTCAGTGCCGACCTTAACGTTAGAAGATGAATTAAGTTGTGTCATCTCTAATAGCTTCTTTTTATTGTCATAACGTGATATAATCCCGAAAATCTGATTATCGTCCTCTGATTTAACACTAGATGCAAGGTAGCTATCACTAGAACTACTAGAAAGTAAAGAAATAGTTGTTGTATCATCATAAACTTTAGTTACAAAGCCAATAACTCCACCATTAGAAGTTGCTAGCATAGATTTACTAACATTCTTAGACTTACCCACATTAATAGTTAACTCTTTTAACCAAGTCACAGAAGGTCTCATAGAAACTTCAGCAGTGAGAACATTATCACGACTTAGCTTGTCCGAAAGATTAAGCGATGCTCTTAAAGAATCATTCTCTTCTTGCAAGTTAGAAATAATAGCCGATTGATTTTCTAAATTTGATAAAGATTTTTTTAAATCACGATTCTCAGAATAAGTTGATAAAAGATCAGAAAGAACATTGTGAGATTTTGATAGTGCAGTAAATGGAACTGAAACCACAGAGTCTACTTTTGTAACCAAACCAGATACATTAAAAGAGATATCCTTCGTTAATTTTTTATTAGTAAAGACAAAAGAAAAAAGCATTACAAAAAATAGAATAATAATAAACCCATAAAGAAGAAATCGATAAAAACTATTTTTCATTTTGTCACCTCAAAAAAAAAGAAAACGAATTATCTAAAAGATAATTCGTCATAATACTACGGAGAATGGGGGATTCGAACCCCCGCGCCAGTTACCCGACCTAACGATTTAGCAAACCGTCCTCTTCAGCCTCTTGAGTAATTCTCCAATATGGGCACGAGTGGAATCGAACCACCGACCTCACGCTTATCAGGCGTGCGCTCTAACCATCTGAGCTACGCGCCCAAGCTAATGCTTGGTTATTTGTTTCCAAATAAAGCGGGTGACGAGAATCGAACTCGCGACAACAGCTTGGAAGGCTGTAGTTTTACCACTAAACTACACCCGCTTAACAAAATGGCGCGAGACGGAATCGAACCGCCGACACATGGAGCTTCAATCCATTGCT
>ERZ1036424.148-NODE-148-length-47688-cov-3.534440_pt1 | contig 47688 bp, 47 predicted proteins | sample MGYA00514221_ERZ1036424 | MGnify/ENA primary metagenome ERZ1036424 (study PRJEB33795, sample SAMN09464939) | human gut metagenome | host: Homo sapiens | place: USA: Stanford, California | collected 2016-11 | study: EMG produced TPA metagenomics assembly of the... | reverse complement strand
TCTTACCGGCAGCAGGCGAGGTCCACCTGATGCGCGACGGGCGCCTGTTAAGCGTGCAGAACTTCGTCATGGGGAATCATGAAGTTGATACCCGAGGCCTACCGTACGGAATTTACGACGTTGACGTCGAAGTTATCGTCAACGGAAGAGTGGTCAGCAAACGCACCCAACGCGTCAACAAACTGTTCAGCCGTGGACGCGGCGCGGGCGCGCCGCTGGCCTGGCAAATCTGGGGCGGCAGTTTCCACATGGACCGCTGGTCGGAAAGCGGTAAAAAGACGCAGCCGGCGAAAGAGAGCTGGCTGGCGGGGGCGTCGGCTTCCGGATCGCTGAGCACTCTGAGTTGGGCGGCCACCGGCTACGGCTACGATAACAATGCCGTCGGCGAAACGCGCATCACGCTGCCGCTGACCGAGGCGGTGAATATCAACCTGCAAAACATGCTGGCCAGCGACAGTTCCTGGAGCAGCATCGGCAGCATCAGCGCCACCTTACCCGGCGGCTTTAGTTCACTGTGGATTAACCAGGAGAAGACCGTCATTGGCGATAAGCTGCGCCGCAGCGATGCCGACAACCGGGCGATTGGCGGTACGCTGAATCTTAACGCCCTGTGGTCAAAACTAGGTACTTTTAGCATCAGCTATAACGATGACAGCCGCTACAATAGCCATTACTACACGGCGGATTATTACCAGACGATTTATAGCGGCTCTTTTGGCTCGCTAGGCCTGCGCGCGGGCTTACAGCGCTATAACAACGGTGATAGCAACGCCAACACCGGGAAATATATCGCCCTCGATTTATCACTGCCGCTGGGCAACTGGTTCAGCGCCGGGATGACCCACCAGAACGGCTATACCATGGCCAACATCTCGGCGCGTAAGCAGTTTGATGAAGGGGCGATTCGAACCGTCGGCGCCAATATTTCGCGGGCGATTTCCGGCGATACCGGCGACGACAAAACCTTAAGCGGCGGCGCTTATACGCAGTTCGAAACGCGCTATACCAACGGCACGCTGAACGTCAACAGCGGCGCCGACGGCTACGTGAACACCAACCTGACCGCCAGCGGCAGCGTCGGCTGGCAGGGGAAAAATATCGCCGCCAGCGGGCGAACCGATGGCAACGCCGGGGTGATCTTCAATACCGGGCTGGAAGACGACGGCAAGCTCAGCGCTAAGGTTAACGGGCGCATCGTGCAGCTCAGCGGTAAACGCAACTACCTGCCGCTGTCGCCGTACAGCCGCTATGAAGTCGAACTGCAGAACAGTAAAAACTCGATCGACAGCTACGACATTGTCAGCGGCCGTAAGAGTCACCTGACGCTTTATCCTGGTAACGTGGCGGTGATCGAGCCGGAAGTTAAGCAGATGGTCACCGTCTCCGGGCGCATCCGCGCCGAAGACGGCACGCTGCTGGCGAACGCGCGCATTAATAACCATATCGGGCGCACCCGCACCGATGAAAACGGTGAATTTGTCATGGATGTCGATAAAAAATATCCCACCATTGATTTTAGCTACGGCGGAAATAAAACCTGTGAAGTGGCGCTGGAGCTCAGCCAGGCGCGCGGCGCGGTGTGGGTAGGGGACGTAGTATGCAGCGGTCTCTCTTCATGGGCGGCGGTGCAGCAGACAGGAGAAGGTAATGAAAGCTAAGTGGCTAGCTCTGATGGTAGCGATGCTCGCGGAACTGTCGATATCGCAAACTTATGCCGCGATCTCGAAAACCACCTGGAGCGATGCGCCAGCGCGCGAATTCGTCTTCGTTGAAAACAACTCTGATGATAACTTCTTCGTCACCCCTGGCGGCGCGTTGGATCCGCGTATGACCGGTGCAAACCGCTGGACGGGTTTAAAATACAACGGATCAGGCACGATTTATCAGCAGAGCCTGGGTTATATCGATAACGGCTATAACACCGGGCTCAATGCAAACTGGAAGTTCGACATGTGGCTGGAAAATTCCCCGGTATCCCATCCGCTGCTGGGGCTACGCTGTATTAACTGGTATGGCGGCTGCGATATGGCGACCAGCCTGATTCAGCCGCAGACTACCGACGCTAGCGGTTTTTATGGCGCGACGGTAACCAGCGGCGGCGCTAAGTGGATGCACGGCATGATGTCTGATGCTTTCTATCAGTATCTACAACAGATGCCGGTTGGCGGTAGCTTTACGATGACCATTAATGCCTGTCAGACATCCGTGGCTTACGATGCAAGCCTCGGCCAGCGCTGTAAAGATCAGGCATCAGGTAACTGGTACGTCCGTAACGTTACTCACACCAAAGCGGCGAATCTCAGGCTCATCAACACCCACTCTCTGGCAGAAGTATTTATTAACAGCGATGGCGTACCGACGCTGGGCGAAGGAAATGCCGATTGCCAGACGCAGACTATTGGTAGCCGTGCGGGTTTAAGCTGCAAAATGGTCAACTATAATTTGCAAACCAATGGCTTGAGCAATACCTCGATACATATCTTCCCGGCAATCGCTAACTCATCGCTGGCGTCGGCCGTCGGGGCGTACGATATGCAGTTCAGTCTCAACGGCAGCTCGTGGAAACCGGTGAGCAATACGGCTTATTACTACACGTTCAACGAAATGAAGAGTTCGGAGGCGATCTACGTCTTTTTCTCGAGCAACTTCTTTAAGCAGATGGTGGCGTTGGGTATAAGCGACATTAACACTAAAGATTTGTTTAACTTCCGTTTTCAGAATACGACTTCACCAGAGTCAGGTTGGTATGAGTTTTCTACTTCGAATACGTTAATTATCAAACCGCGTGATTTCAGCATCAGCATTATCTCCGATGAGTACACTTCGGCGCCGTCACGTGAGGGTTACGTCGGCAGCGGCGAACCGGCGCTGGATTTCGGCTACATCGTCACCACCAGCGGCAAAACCGCCGCCGATGAGGTGTTGATTAAAGTGACCGGCCCGTCACAGGCGATTAGCGGGCGCTCGTATTGCCTGTTCAGCTCGCCGGACGGTACCGCGCAGGTGCCATTCCCGGCGTCGCTCTCTTTCATTACCCAAAGCGGGGCGACGAAAAGTTACGACGCCGGCTGCGACGATAGCTGGCGCGACATGACCGATGCGCTATGGCTGACCACGCCGTGGACTGATATTTCCGGCGATGTGGGGCAGATGGATAAAACAACGGTGCGCTTCTCGATTGCCATGGACGATCCTATCTCGCTGCGCACCATCACCGACAACGGCTGGTTTGGCGAGGTCAGCGCTTCAGGAGAGATTCATGTCCAGGCGACGTGGCGTAACATTAATTAAGCTGACGCTGGCGAGCCTGTGGCTGCTGGCCGCGCCGCTGGCGCAGGCGATTTCCGTCGGTAATCTGACCTTTTCGCTGGCCTCTGACGCTGAGTTTGCGGCGAAAAGGGTGATTAACAACAATAAAAGCGCGCGGCTATATCGGGTGTCGGTGGTGGGTATCGACCGGCCCGGCGGCCATGAGGTTCGTGCCCGCCCGGCGGACGGCGAACTGCTGTTCGCCCCGCGCCAGCTGACGCTGCAGGCGGGTGAAAGCGAATATTTTAAGTTCTATTATCACGGGCCGAAGGATAACCGCGAACGCTACTATCGGGTCTCGTTTCGTGAAATTCCCACCCGCAACCTGGTGATGCGCGCCCCGGCGGGCGGGCAGATCAGCATGGAGCCGGTGGTGGTGATGGATACCATTCTGGTGGTACGCCCGCGGCAGGTTCAGTTTAAATGGGCGTTCGATAAAGCGGCGGGGAGCGTCAGTAATACCGGCAATACCTGGTTTAAGCTGCTGATAAAACCGGGATGCGACACCACGGAAGAGGAAGGTGACGCCTGGTATCTGCGCCCCGGCGATGTCGTTCGCCAGCCGTCGCTGCGTAAGCCCGGCAACCACTACATTATCTATAACGAGAAATTTATTAAAATCAGCAATGACTGCCCGGTGAAATAGCCGGGCAATCGTCTGAATTATTCCTCGTTCAGCAACTCACTCACCAGCGCGATATGGGTCTTAATGCCGACCGCCAGCGCATCTTCGTCGATGCGAAAATGCGGGTTGTGCACGTTCCACGTCGCCCCTTTTTGCGCATTGCCGCAGCCGATAAACAGGAAGGTTCCGGGGATTTTCTCCTGATAGGAGGAGAAATCCTCGCTGCCGAATAGCGCCTTATCCTGCAGCTGTAGCGTGCCTGCCGGGAAATGGCGGGCTATAGCTTCACGGGCGATATGATTGGTGGCGTCGTGGTTATTTCCCACCGCATAGCCCTGCTGCCATTTGATTTCGTAGCTGGCGCCGTGGGCGGCGGTGATGCCGTCGATAATCCGCGCCATCAGCGGCGGCACCGCCTCGCGTACCTGCTGACTATGGGTACGCAGCGTCCCGGCCAGACGCGCGCTGTCGGGGATCACGTTATAGCTATCGCCGGCCTGAAAAGTGGCGATAGTCAGCACCGGCGCGTTGCCCGGATCGATATGGCGGGCGACGATCTGCTGCAGCGCGCCGACCACTTCCGCGCCGATGGTCACCGGATCGATACAGTGCTGCGGCATCGAGCCGTGGCCGCCTTTGCCGCGAATGGTGATATCAAAGTTATCGCTGGAAGCGACGTACACTCCCTCTTTCAGGGTAATCACGCCAACCGGGCTGGTGGGGAAAACATGCAGGCCGAAAATATGTTCAACGTCGTCAACCACACCCAATTTAACCAGCTCACGCGCGCCGCCCGGCGGCACCTCTTCCGCTGGCTGGAAGATGAATTTAATGCTGCCGTGCAGCTGTTCGCGAAGCTGGCACAAGACTTTCGCCGCCCCCATCAGCATCGCGGTATGCGCGTCGTGACCGCAGGCGTGCATTACGCCGGGCTTCGTTGAGCAGAATGCTTCACCGCTCTCTTCCTGTAGCGGCAGGGCATCGATATCGGCCCGCAGCGCCCACATTGGCCCAGGATGCGCGCCGCGTAGCACGGCAATCACGCTATTTTCCAGTGGGCGGCTTATCTCGAGGCCGGAAAATAGCGCCAGCTCGCGGGCGATGTAATCGGCGGTCGGCTTCTCGTTAAACGACAGATCCGGGTGGGCGTGGATATGGCGACGCCAGCGCAGCGCTTCCTCGGCCGCGGCGGAAATGAATTGTTCAGTGGCGTGGTGCATCAGGGACTCCTTCAATCAATAACGGGCTGACTGACGACGGTTTTACGTTTCATGAGCGGCAGCACCGCCAGCGCGGAGCAAACCATCGCCAGTGAAAGAAACAGGAAAGCGCTGGCGTAACCGTGGGTTTTCTCCACCAGATAGCCAATGACGATCGGCGAGACAAAGCCGCCGAGGGTACCGCCGGTATTAATCAGACCGATGGCAGAGCCCATCATATTTTCCGGCAGGCGCTTCATCGGCAGGGTAAAGGCGGTGACGAAGGTCGACATCAGGAAAATTTCGCCGATAAACAGCAGCAGGCTGGCGATAAGCGGCGTTTGGGCATGGAAGATGGCGAAGATCGCCACGGCGCTGATTAGCGCGCTAATCGCGATGACCAGCGGTTCGCGATTGAGAAAATATTTACCCACCAGCCAACCGGTACCGAGCGATGAGATCCAGATCCCCAGACCGCCCGCGGCCACCACGTAGCCGGATGCAGACAGCGACATCCCCATACTCTGAACAAAAAACTTCGGCAGCCAGGCCATCAGGCCATAGCTGGGAATATTGACGCAAAAGATAGCCAGAAAGAGCAGGATTACCGTGGGGTTACGCCACAGGGCGGCGCCGGCGGCGCTCTGTTTCGCGACCACCGCCGTCGGTTGCCGGCGCGGCACGCGCAGGGCGATCAGCAGGGCGATGGCGCAGGCCACGATCCCCAGTACGGTGAACGACAGATGCCAGCCGAGCAGCGCCAGCGCGTTAACGGCAATTATCGGCCCAATGGTCATCGCCAGTCCCGCTGACGACAGCAATATCGATTGGGCGAAGGTACGTTGTTCTAGAGTGAAGTTGCTTACCACCGCCTTGGCGCAGGAGCAGGGATAGCCGGAGTGGCCGACGCCTGACAGAAAGCGGAACAGCAGCAGCAGGCCGAAGCTCGCTCCCAGCAGGCCAAAGCACAGCGCGAATATCCCCAGTGCCGCCAGCGACAGCACCAGCATCGTTTTGTAGCCAATGCGATCGTTAAGCCAGCCCGCCGGTACCTGAAACAGCGAATAGGCGAGAAAAAAGATGCCGGTAATATAGCCCAACTGCTCGGCATTGAGCCCGAACTCCTTTTCGATAGGCAGCAGCGCGAAGCCGGTGACGGTTTTGTCGATGTAAACGACCACGTAGCCGATAAACAGTAAGAAGATCATCTGAGACTGACTTTTCATTTTTTTCCGCCCGGTGTCTCATGGTTGCATGTGTTGTCGTGGGGAATCCCCCACCGCATCCTCAGGCTTTACCCGCGCGGCGGGAAGATATAATTTTTCTATAGGTGATGCTTTTTTCTGATAGGGGTAAGCGGTGAAATATCTTCCCAAATTGAACCAGCTGCAGGCGCTACGGCAGGTGGCGCGTAGCGGCAGCATCCGCTCGGCGGCGCGTGAACTGGGGCAATCGCAGCCGGCGTTGAGCCGGACATTACGTGAGCTGGAGCAAATCCTCGGCACGCAACTTTTTCTGCGCAGCAAAGAAGGGGTCGCCCTGACCGAAGCGGGAATCGCTTTCTTACAGCGCGCGGAGTGGGTGCTGGAAGAGCTGCGGCGCGCGGCGGATGAGGTGGAACAGATTAACCATGTCACCCACGGTCGGCTGACGGTTGGCTTTTCATCGCTGATTGCCCTGACGGTGTTTCCGCAGGTGGCCGAAGGGTTTAAGCAGGCGCTGCCGCAGGTGCAGATGACGGTGAAAGAGGGGCAGCTTTCGTCGCTGCTGCCGGGCGTCCGCAGCGGAGAGATAGACCTGGCGATCGGTTCGGTCGACCCGATGCATCCGCCGGAAGGGGTGATGCTGGAACCGCTGTTTACCGCGCCATTCTGCGTGGTGGCGCGCAAGGGGCATCCGCTGGCTCACGAGAGCGATCTGCTGGCGCTGCTTAAAGCCCGCTGGCTGCTGCCGGAGTCGCCGATGGGCTACTACCAGCAGTTACAAAACGAGCTGATTCACTTTTATCGCCAGGTGTCGATTACCCCGCTGCGCACCGACTCGGTCATTGTCGGTTTGCAGATGGTACTGGAATCCGATTATTTGACCATCGTCGCGCGGGCCATGAACCAGCCGTTGCAGCTTGGCGAGAAGCTGGTCACGCTGCCGGTATCCACGCTCCCGGCGGCGCAGTATTGCGCGGTGTGGTCGCAAAAATCGGCGCTCACCGCCAATGCCCGGCTGTTTCTCAATCGGCTGCGAAGCGCCTGTCAGCGCTACGCCTGGTAAAACGGCGGCTCGCCAGCTGGCTGAGGGCGCAGCACAGTAAATAGTAAACCGCGCCGGTAAAGACGAATATCGCCAGCGGGTAGATTTGCACCCGGTTATTGACCTGCCCGGCGACGGTAGTGAGTTCAGGCACGTTGACGATAAACGCCAGCGAGGTGTCCTTCAGCAGGCCGATAAAAATGCCGACCAGCGACGGCTGGACGTTGCGCAGCGCCTGCGGCAGCAGGATTAAGCGTAGCGTCTGGCCTGGAGTGAAGCCCTGCGTCAGCGCCGCTTCATGCTGGCCGCGCGGCAGGGCGCGCAGCCCCGCCAGCACCGAGTGCATCACCGAAGCTGCGGTGAACCACGCCAGCGCCAGGGTGACCGTTACCGCGCCCGGCAGATCGCCGCCGGTCAGCATCGGCAGCAGATACCACAGCCAGAAAATAACGAAGATCAGCGGGATACCGCGAATGATTTCCGCCCACAGGAACAGCAGACGACGGACCGCTCCGCCGTAGCGCCAGGCGGCGCAGGCCAGCAGAATACCGCCCGGTAGCGCCAGCGCGGTCGCGCCGATGGCCATCAGTAAAGTGAGCGCCACGCCGCCGGGTTGGCCTTCCGCCAGCCGTCCCCACAGCAGATAATCAAGGTTGTCGGCGATCACCGCGAGGTTAGCGTTCATGTTGTGCGCTCCGTGGCTGACGATATCCTGGACCGAAGCGCGTCAGCGCCAGCCCCATAACGATCCCCAGCGCAAGATATAGTGCGGTGCCGACAGCAAAGGCCTCCAGCGCATGGGCGTTATAGCTCTCGATTTGCCGTACCTGGTAGGTGAGCTCGGCGAAGCCAATACCGCTGGCCAGCGAAGAGAGTTTCATCAGGTTCAGGTACTGGCCGACAATCGGCTGCCAGGCGTTGGCCAGCCCCTGCGGCAGCAGAATAAAACGTAATTCACCCCACGGGCTAAATCCCTGCGACAGCGCCGCTTCGCGCTGGCCGTGGCTGACGGCGCGCAACCCGGAGGCAATCTCTTCCACCAGAAATGCCGAGGTAAATACGCCGAGCCCCCACATTGAGCAGAGAAATTCCGGCGTCAGCCACCAGACGTCGCCCGGTAGAATCGACCAGCTATGGGAGTCGTTGATAAAATCGCGCGCTGCCAGCGGCAGCAGGTTCCAGGCAGCGAAGTACCAGAACAGCAGTTGAACCAATAGCGGCGTATTGCGAAACAGCGATACCCACGCCGCCACCAGCCAGCGGCCGGGGCGTCCGCCGCCGAGACGCAGGGCCAGCAGTAGCACCGCCAGCGCGGTGGCCAGCAGTAGTGAGAAAACCGGAGATAATCCACTGCAGCGGCTGCCCGCTGAGCACGCCATGCCAGTCGAGAATCGCCATCACTCAACGCTCTCCTGATGTAGCGGGTCGAGCACCTTCTGCAGAAAACGGCGGGTACGCGCATGCTGCGGGCGGGCGAAAAATTCCGCCGGCGGCGCGGTTTCGAGGATTTCGCCACCGTCGATAAACACCACCCGATCGGCGATTTCGCGGGCAAACTGCATCTCGTGAGTGACCACCACCATGGTGATACCGCTGTGGGCCAGGGCTTTCATCACCTGCAGCACTTCGCCGATCATCTCCGGATCCAGCGCCGAGGTTGGTTCATCAAACAGGATGATTTGCGGCGAGGAGGCAAGAGCGCGGGCGATGGCGACGCGCTGCTGCTGGCCGCCGGAAAGCTGAGCCGGCATCTGTCGCGCTTTCGCTGTGAGGCCGACCTGGGTGAGTAATTCCAGCGCTCGCTTTTGGGCGGCATCATGTTGCCAGCCGTGCACGCGCTCCAGCGCGAGGGTAATATTCTCCTGCGCCGTCAGGTGAGCGTAGAGATTGAACTGCTGAAAAACGAAGCCGACCCGGCTGCGCAATTGGCGCAGCGCGCTGCCGGTCAGGCGGCGGGTCGGTTTGCCATCGATGAGGATCTCGCCGCCGCTTAAGGATTCAAGCTGGTTGATCAGGCGGATCAGCGTTGATTTGCCCGATCCTGATGGTCCGAGGATCGCCACCACTTCGCCGGGGTTGACCGTTAAATTAACGCAGTTTAGTACCTGATGATCGCCGTAGCGTTTAACCACGTCGCGAAAGGTAATACTGGCCTGCTGCAGATGCGAGAAATCCGCGGCCGAAGCCGCGGAGCGTGAAAATAAGGCGGAAAACATCAGGGTTATTTCGCTTCTATGGTAAAGGCGCGCGGCTGCGGAGAGGCGGTGCCAGGGCCAAACCAGGTGTCGTAGATTTTCGCCGCCTGGCCGGATTTTTCCAGCTTAACCAGCTCGTCGTTCACCGCTTTCAGCAGCGCCGGCTCGCCTTTTTTTACGCCGACGCCAATCTCTTCTTTGCTCAGCAAATCTGGCAGAATTTTAAAGTTGTCTTTATCCTGCGCGCGCGCCCGCAGCCCGCTGAAAATGGTGCTGTCCTGGGTAATTGCCTGCACGTTACCGTTTCGCAGGGCGGTCAGCGCCAATGGAATATCGTCATAGGAGAGCACCCGCGACTGCGGGAAGCGCTGGTGCAACGCCTGTTCGCCGGTGGTGCCTTTTACCGCGCCGATGCGCGCTTTGCTGTAGTCATCCAGTTTATCCGGCGACTTAGCCGGAACCAGGAACTGCTGGCCGGTTACAAAGTAGGGTGTTGAGAAATCAATTACCTGCGCGCGCTCCGGGGTAATGGTGATATCGGCGACGATCAGGTCGGCCTTACCGGACTGCAGCAAAGGAATACGGTTAGCCGGGTTAGTGGCCACCAGTTCAAGCTTGACGCCAAGAGATTTCGCCAGCGCCTGCGCGAAATCGACGTCGTAACCCACCAGCTGATGGGTTTTAGCATCCACGGAACCAAACGGCGGGTTGGCGTCGAAGGTGGCGACCTTCACCACCCCGGCGGCTTTGATATCGGCTAACTGGTCGGCCTGAACCTGGGCGGTCAGCAGCAGCGCGCCCAGCGCAAAAGCGATTTTAGTATAAGTTTTATGCATCATCATTCCCCTGAATCCCTGTTTTGTTTTGTGTTTATCACGCTCCCACAAAAGCGCCTCGTCCGGCAAAGAAGAAAAAATTCTTATCTATAACCAAAATCTCTTAATAAAAATGGGGATATTGCTGTTAACCAAATCGCTTTTACAGGAAGGGGTTAGCCACCGAAGCGCAGCGGCTAATATGCGTCTTCCAGGATTACAAATTCGGAATTGATATTTCCCGCCCGTCGGCGATTGTGGTTGAAATAACAACAACGCAAACCCGACCGATGGAGGAGAAATGAAAGTAGCGCTGTGGCAACGGATTACCGGCTGGCTGGCTTTTTTATCTAACGGAGAAGCCGGGCAGCAAGATGGTCAACGGATGATGGAGGCGATCTTGCCGGTCGCCAGCCTGTATGGCGTGGATCTCGGCAACGTGGAAACCCGGTGGTTTCGCCATGACAAAACATACTGAGCGGCGCTGGACGCGCGAAGCCTACTGGAACGAGGTGTGCTCTGTGTAGCCGAAGGCTGCTTGCGGTTGCGGTAAAAAGGAGAGGCTCCGCAGCCCAAGCAGCTTTAAACCCAAGGCCCCCAACGCCTGTTCATCATGTTTTTTCCATCCCCGTTTTGCAATTTCCCCGCCGTCACGGTATAAATGACCTTCATTTGGATGTTTAGACGTCCATACATAAAGAAGGCAATATGCAAACAACATCACAACAACAAGGTGGGCAACTTAAGCGCACCATGAAAACGCGCCACCTGATTATGCTCTCGCTGGGCGGCGTCATTGGCACAGGGTTATTCTTCAATACCGGCTATATTATCTCGACCACCGGCGCGGCGGGCACGCTGCTGGCGTATCTGATCGGCGCGCTGGTGGTCTGGCTGGTGATGCAGTGTCTTGGCGAACTGTCGGTGGCGATGCCGGAAACCGGCGCTTTTCATGTGTATGCCGCGCGTTATCTCGGCCCGGCGACCGGCTATACCGTGGCGTGGCTCTACTGGCTGACCTGGACCGTGGCGCTCGGCTCGAGCTTTACCGCCGCCGGATTCTGTATGCAGTACTGGTTCCCGCAGGTGCCGGTGTGGGTCTGGTGCGTGATTTTCTGCGCGGTGATTTTCGCCCTGAATGTTATCTCTACCCGCTTCTTTGCCGAAGGCGAATTCTGGTTCTCGCTGGTCAAAGTGATCACCATCATTGCTTTTATTATTCTCGGCGGCGCGGCCATCTTCGGCTTTATTCCGCTGACCGACGGTTCACCGGCTCCGGGGCTGCATAACATCACCGCCGAAGGCTGGTTCCCTCATGGCGGCCTGCCGATTCTGATGACTATGGTGGCGGTGAACTTCGCTTTCTCGGGCACCGAACTTATCGGCATCGCCGCCGGCGAGACGCAAAATCCGCATCAGGTGATACCGGTCGCGATCCGCACCACTATTGCCCGGCTGATTATTTTCTTTATCGGCACCGTTTTCGTGCTCGCCGCGCTGATCCCGATGCAGCAGGCGGGGGTGGAAAAAAGCCCGTTCGTACTGGTGTTTGAAAAGGTCGGTATTCCTTATGCGGCGGATATTTTTAACTTCGTGATCCTGACCGCGATTTTGTCGGCGGCCAACTCCGGCCTGTATGCCTCCGGACGGATGCTGTGGTCGCTATCAAATGAGAAGACGTTGCCAGCCTGCTTTGCCAAAGTGAATAAACGCGGCGTGCCGCTAACCGCGCTGTCGGTGAGCATGCTGGGCGGCGTGCTGGCGCTGTTTTCCAGCGTAGTCGCGCCGGATACGGTGTTTGTTGCGCTGTCGGCGATTTCCGGTTTTGCGGTGGTCGCGGTATGGCTGAGCATCTGCGCGTCGCATTTTGTCTTCCGCCGCCGCCATCTGCAACAGGGCAAAGCCTTAAGCGAGCTGCACTATCGCGCGCCGTGGTATCCGCTGGTGCCGGTGCTGGGGTTTGTCCTCTGCCTGGTGGCCTGCGTGGGGCTGGCCTTTGACCCAAGCCAGAGTATTGCCCTGTGGTGCGGGATCCCGTTCGTCGCGCTGTGTTATGGTGCTTACTATCTGACTCGTACACGGAAATTAACTCAGGAGCCGCAACATGCCGCAGAATAATCCGCTAACCGCAATCCTTGAAACGCAACCGTTCGTGCTGCTGGATGGCGCGATGGCGACGGAGCTGGAAGCGCGCGGCTGCAATCTGGCCGATAGTTTATGGTCGGCGAAGGTACTGCTAGAGAATCCGCAGCTGATCCGCGATGTGCATCTCGACTATTTCCGCGCCGGGGCACAGGTGGCGATCACCGCCAGCTATCAGGCAACACCGGCAGGTTTTGCCGCCCGCGGGCTGGATGAGGCGCAGTCGAAGGCGCTGATAGGTAAAAGCGTCGAGCTGGCGCGTAAAGCCCGCGAGGCGTACCTGGCGGAAAACCCGCAGGCGGGAACTCTGCTGGTGGCCGGGTCGGTCGGGCCGTATGGCGCGTATCTGGCGGATGGCTCTGAGTATCGCGGCGATTATCAGCGCAGCGCGGAGGCGTTTCAGGCATTCCACCGTCCGCGCGTCGAAGCGCTGCTGGATGCCGGGGCGGATCTGCTGGCCTGTGAAACGCTACCGTCGTTTGCTGAAATTAACGCCCTCTCGGCACTACTACGTGACTACCCGCGCGCCCGCGCCTGGTTCTCGTTGACTCTGCGCGACGCTGAACATCTCAGCGACGGCACGCCGCTGCGCGAGGTTGTTGCGGTATTGGCCGATAATCCTCAGGTGCTGGCGCTGGGGATTAACTGTATCGCGCTGGAAAATACCACCGCCGCGCTACAGCATCTGCACAGTCTGACGTCGCTGCCGCTGGTGGTCTATCCTAACTCCGGCGAGCACTATGATGCACTGACCAAGACCTGGCATCATCACGGTGAAGCCTGCGCGACGCTTGCGGCCTATTTGCCGCAGTGGCTGGCGGCTGGCGCCAGGCTGATTGGCGGCTGCTGTCGTACCACGCCGCAGGATATCGCCGCGCTGGCGGCGGGTCGCTAATCGTTGTTTTGTATCCCCGGCTACGGCGCAACGCGCCGTAGCCGGGGAAGAGGGGATGCTTTTTTCTAATCCCTGTTTTTAACTATCTAATCCCGCTTTTCTTCTAAAAACGATTCGCTATTAGGCAGAATTTTTAATTACTTCATCTCCACGCTGATGCCGGAAATACTGCACCCATAACAACTAAGGGGAAGCAGACACTATGGCATTCACATCGCGAATTACTCTTCTGGCGGCGCTGGCTTTCGCTGCCTTCCAGGCGCAGGCGGTTAACGTCACCGTCGCCTATCAAACTTCCGCTGAACCGGCGAAAGTCGCCCAGGCGGATAACACCTTCGCCAAAGCCAGCGGCGCCACCGTTGACTGGCGTAAATTCGACAGCGGCTCCAGCATCGTACGCGCGCTGGCCTCAGGCGATGTGCAAATCGGCAATCTCGGCTCCAGCCCGCTGGCGGTGGCCGCCACTCAGCAGGTACCGATTGAAGTGTTCCTGCTGGCCTCAAAGCTTGGTAATTCCGAAGCGCTGGTAGTGAAGAAAGATATCACTAAGCCGGAAGATCTGATTGGCAAGCGCATTGCGGTACCGTTTATTTCGACCACCCACTACAGCCTGCTTTCCGCGCTGAAACATTGGGGAATCAAACCGGGCCAGGTACAGATTATCAACCTGCAGCCGCCGGCGATTATTGCCGCCTGGCAGCGCGGCGATATCGATGGCGCTTACGTGTGGGCGCCAGCCGTTAACGAACTGGAAAAAGAGGGCAAGGTGCTGACCGACTCCGAGCAGGTGGGGCAATGGGGCGCGCCGACGCTGGATGTCTGGGTCGTACGTAAAGACTTTGCCGAGCAGCATCCGGAAGTCGTGAAAGCTTTCGCTAAAAGCGCCATCGACGCGCAGCAGCCCTATATCGCCAACCCGGAGGCGTGGCTGAAGCAGCCGGAAAATCTCAGCAAGCTGTCGCGACTGAGCGGCGTGCCGGAGGCGGATGTACCGGTGTTAGTCAAAGGCAATACCTATCTTACCGCCGCCCAGCAGGCTCAGGAGCTTAATGGCCCGGTGAACCAGGCGATTATCGATACCGCGAAATTCCTCAAAGAGCAGGGCAAAGTGCCGGCCGCAGGAACCGACTATAGCCAGTTCGTTACCGACCGTTTTGTGAAATAAAAGGAGGCTCCGATGCTGCAAATCTCGCATCTCTCCGCTGATTATGGCGGTAAACCAGCGCTGGCGGATATCAACCTGACGCTGGACAGCGGCGAACTGCTGGTGGTGCTGGGCCCCTCCGGCTGCGGCAAAACCACGCTGCTGAACCTGATTGCCGGATTCGTGCCCTATCAGCACGGCAGCATCACCCTTGAAGGCCGCCGCATCGACGGGCCGGGCGCCGATCGCGGCGTGGTGTTTCAAAATGAAGGCCTGCTGCCGTGGCGCAACGTGCTGGATAATGTCGCGCTGGGATTACAGCTGGCGGGGGTTGAAAAGACCCAACGTCGGGAAATCGCCGCGCAAATGTTAAAAAAAGTCGGCCTGCAGGGGGCGGAAAAACGCTTTATCTGGCAGCTGTCCGGCGGCCAGCGCCAGCGTGTCGGTATTGCGCGCGCGCTGGCGGCGTATCCGCAGCTTCTGCTGCTGGATGAGCCCTTCGGCGCACTGGATGCCTTTACTCGCGAGCAGATGCAAACCCTGCTGCTGCGCCTGTGGCATGAAACCGGCAAGCAGGTGCTGTTGATTACCCACGATATCGAAGAGGCGGTATTTATGGCCAGCGAGCTGGTGCTGCTGTCGCCGGGGCCGGGGCGGGTGCAGGAACGTCTGCCGCTGGAGTTTGGCCGCCGTTTTGTCGCCGGTGAATCCTGCCGCAGCATTAAATCGGATCCGCAATTTATCGCCCAGCGCGAATATGTGCTTAGCCGGGTGTTCGAACAACGGGAGGCTTTCTCATGAGCGTGGTCCTTAATGATAAACCGCGCCAGCGCGCGCTGAAATGGCGCTGGCCGCTCTCACGACAGCTGACCCTTAGCGTAGCGACGCTGGCAGTATTGCTGGCTATCTGGTGGGCGGTGACCGCGTTGCAGCTGATTAGCCCGTTGTTTTTACCCTCGCCGTGGCAGGTATTGCAGAAGCTACTGACCATTGCCGGGCCGCAAGGCTTTATGGACGCGACGCTGTGGCAGCATCTGGCGGCGAGCCTGACGCGTATTGCCATCGCGCTGATACTGGCGGCGATCGTCGGCGTACCGGTGGGGATCGCCATGGGATTGAGCCCAACGGTACGCGGGATCCTCGACCCGCTGATCGAACTGTATCGTCCGGTACCGCCGCTGGCGTGGCTGCCGCTGGTGATTATCTGGTTCGGCATTGGCGAAACGCCGAAAATATTACTGATTTATCTGGCGATTTTTGCCCCGGTAGTGATGTCGACGCTGGCGGGGGTAAAAAGCGCGCAGCAGGTCCGCATCCGCGCCGCGCAGTCTTTAGGGGCCAGTCGTGCGCAGGTGCTGTGGCTGGTGATCCTGCCGGGCGCGCTGCCGGAAATTCTTACCGGCCTGCGCATTGGTCTTGGCGTCGGTTGGTCGACGCTGGTGGCGGCAGAGTTGATTGCCGCCACTCGCGGCTTAGGTTTTATGGTGCAATCCGCCGGTGAGTTCCTGGCGACCGATGTGGTGTTAGCCGGGATCGCGGTGATTGCGATAATCGCATTTGTTCTGGAACTGGGACTGCGCGCGTTGCAGCGCCGCCTGACGCCCTGGCATGGAGAAGTACAATGAGTGAACGTCTGAGCATTACCCCGTTGGGGCCGTATATTGGCGCGCAGGTGGCCGGAGCCGATTTGACCCGTCCGTTAAGCGACAATCAGTTTGAGCAGCTATACCACGCGGTGCTGCGCCATCAGGTGGTATTCCTGCGCGAACAAAATATCACGCCGCAACAGCAGCGCGATCTGGCGTTACGTTTTGGCGATTTGCATATCCATCCGGTCTATCCGCATGCGCCGGGCGTGGATGAAATTATCGTGCTGGATACCCATAACGATAATCCGCCGGACAACGATAACTGGCATACCGACGTGACCTTTATCGACACGCCGCCGGCGGGGGCGATTCTGGCGGCGAAGGAGTTACCTTCTACCGGCGGCGATACCCTGTGGACCAGCGGTATTGCCGCGTGGGAAGCGCTCTCCGAACCGTTTCGTCAACTGTTGAGCGGGTTACGCGCGGAGCACGATTTCCGCAAATCGTTCCAGGAGTACAAGTACAACAAGACGGAAGCGGAGCATCAGCGCTGGCGCGAGGCGGTGGCGAAGAACCCGCCGCTGTTGCACCCGGTGGTACGTACCCATCCGGTAACCGGTAAGCAGGCGCTGTTTGTCAATGAAGGGTTTACCACCCGCATTGTGGATGTCAGCGAGAAAGAGAGCGAGGCGCTGCTGAATTTCCTGTTTGCTCACGTCACTAAACCGGAATTCCAGGTGCGCTGGCGCTGGCAGCCGAACGACGTGGCGATTTGGGATAACCGGGTGACGCAGCATTACGCTAACGCCGACTATCTGCCGCAGCGGCGCATCATGCACCGCGCGACAATTCTTGGCGATAAGCCGTTCTACCGGGCGGGATAAACGGCTAGAGATGCGCGCCGATGTAGCGCTGGTAGCGGTTGGCTTTCAGGTAGGTTAAATCCACCAGTACCAGCCCATCGACGCAGTTATTAAAGTCCGGGTCGCTGCCGAAATCGATAAACTGCACGCCGCCCGGCTCGCACACTTCCGAGTATTGTTTATACAGCGGCGGGATGCCGCAGCCGAGGTTGCCAAGCAGCGACTTCAGCCGCGTCAGGTCTTCGGTGTAATCCTCGCCGCCAAACTGCGCCAGCACGTCGGGTAGCGAAGCTGGGTAGGGGCGGCGGGATTTGGCCAGCGGATGCGTCGCCGGAAACCATAAGCGGTAGAAGGCGACCAGCAAATCGCGGGCATCGGGCGGCAAGCCGCCGGAAATCGAGACCGGTCCAAAAAGATAGCGATAGTGCGGATTACGCGCCAGCCAGGCGCCGATGCCTGACCAGAGATAATCCAGCCCGCGGCGCCCCCAGTAGCGCGGCTGAATGAAGCTGCGCCCCAGTTCAATCCCGTGCTGCAGAATATCGTCCATCCGTGCGTCGTAGTGGAACAGGCTGTAGCTGTAGATGCCTTCCAGTCCCCGTTTCTCCAGTTGCATGGCGGTAGGCATAAAACGATAGGCGCCGACGATCTCCAGATCCTCTTCATCCCATAAAATCAGGTGCAGGTAGTCATCATCGTAGCTATCAATATCGCGGCGTTTGCCGCTGCCTTCGCCGACCGCCCGGAAGGCTATTTCCCGCAGACGGCCCAGTTCGCGCAGCAGCGGCGCCTCTTCCTGGCCGTTGCGCTGCCACAGATAAATCAGCTTACCGTCCGCGGTTTTGCCCAGACATTCGGTTTTTGCCAGCTCGCGTTTGAGCAGCGCGCGGTCTTCCGGGCGGGCGATCGCGCTTTCGCTTTTAAACAGGCCGGGGTGTCCTTTACCGAGGCGCTCGACGTGGCGGTAGCAGCGGTCCGCCAGTTCGCGGGCGGAAAGCTGCGGCTGATGCCACGATGACCACGCTATTTGCTGGCCAATGCGTAACGGCAAGCTGCTATCGCGGCGGCGAAACATCTGCTGCATTAACAGCAGCAGCGGCAGATTCTCGGAGAGCAGGGCGCTGGCGTAGAACAGCGGGCTGTTGTGGGCGCGGATCCACGCCGGCAGCAGCGGCGCGCGGTATTTCGCCGCCAGCTTGATGAAGCCGGGATGCCATTTTTTATCACGGATGCCGCGGCGGGTCAGGCGCGAGACTTCCCCCGCCGGGAAGAAGATCAGCACACCGCCCTGTTGAAGCTGTTGGTCCATCTGCTGCAGCGCCGTTTTGGCGGTACGGCCGTTGATATTATCCACCGGAATAAACAGCGAGCTCAGCGGTTCAAGATGGGTCAGCATGCGGTTAGTGACGACTTTGACATCGCGCCGCACGCGGGAGACCGCGTAGAGCAGAGCGAGTCCATCGAGCGTCCCGGTCGGGTGGTTGGCGATAATCACCAGCGGGCCATGTTCGGGGATTTGTTCAAGGTCATGCGCCGGGATAGCGCAACGGATGTTGAGATGTTCGAGGACCTGTTCGACCGTATCAAGTCCTTTCAGGTGGCGGTGGCGAACGGCAAATTGCTGGAACTCTTCTTCATGCAGAAGCTTTTTCAACACCTTTTTCTGCCAGGGGGCGGGCCTCGCCTGAGGCCACAGGTCATCGAGAACGTTGTCGAGACTAAACATAGTGACTCCTCCTCTGTCCTGCCCAGACAGTAGAAGGCGCAGATGTCGTTCAGATTACAATTCGGTGAAGATTCGGTCTCAGCAGGTGAGGTTTCCCGGATAGCGGCTCACGCCTTATCCGGGCGACCCGCCGCGCCGTTTTTTTGTCGGGTGGCGGCTACGCCTTACCCGACCTACAGTCCGTGCCATTGCACGCTGCAGAGCTCTACCCTTGTATCCATGGCTACTGAAACTGCCGGTGTTGGTGGCCTCAAAATCGCTGAGACGTTCCCGGCAGGCCGGGGCAGCCTGCATGGATGCGGGCTGAGGGCCGTGTTTTGCACGGACGCTGCCTCGGCCCGACCCGAAGCCTGCCGGGATAAGTCGAAGGTACCACGAAGTGGCGATTTTGGCGGCCAGAGCCCGGGGGTACAGGGGGCGGCGGCGACTGGCCGCCCCCTGTGCGCTCCCTATGCCATGAGAGACATAACGCAGAAGACATTTCGGGAGCGCAATGTGCCCGGAAACAGCATAGAACAACCGTTTCTCCAGGAATGAAACAGTTGCAAACTGATAATAATATCTACGATTTGGCATTTGGTTGGTAGCCCCGGTAAGCGTCAGCGCTACCGGGGAGAGGGTAGGTTTAACGCAGGATTTTTTTCTCGGCCAGATCGAGGGCGAAATAGCTGAAGATCAGGTCCGCGCCCGCGCGTTTAATTGCGCCAAGGCTTTCCAGCACCACTTTCTCTTCGTCGATAGCGCCAGCCTGCGCGGCAAATTTGATCATCGCGTACTCGCCGCTGACCTGATAAGCGCCGAGCGGCAGGTCGGTGCGCTCGCGGATATCACGCAGGATATCCAGATAGGCGCCAGCCGGTTTCACCATCAGGCAGTCCGCGCCCTGGGCTTCATCGAGCAGCGACTCGCGAATTGCTTCACGACGGTTCATCGGGCTCATCTGGTAGGTCTTACGATCGCCTTTCAGCGCGGTGCCGGCGGCTTCACGGAACGGGCCGTAGAACGATGACGCGAACTTGGTTGAGTAGGACATAATGGCGGTATTGCTGAAGCCTGCGGCATCCAGCGAACGGCGGATCGCCTGCACCTGACCGTCCATCGCGGCAGATGGCGCGATGAAATCAGCGCCGGCGGCCGCAGCGACCACCGCCTGCTTACCGAGGTTTTCCAGGGTCGCATCGTTATCGACGCCGTGCTCGCACAGCACGCCGCAGTGGCCGTGCGAGGTGTATTCGCAGAAGCAGGTATCGGACATGACGATCATTTCCGGCACCGCCTGTTTGGCGATACGGGTCATGCGCGCCACCAGTCCGTTTTCATTCCAGGTATCGCTACCGGTCGCGTCGGTATGGTGGGAAATACCAAAGGTCATCACTGAACGGATACCAGCGTTGGCGATGCGCTCAATTTCGCGCGCCAGATGTTTTTCCGGAATACGCATGACGCCAGGCATCGCTTCGATGGCTTTGTAATCGTCAATTTCTTCTTCAACAAAGATCGGCAACACCAGGTCGTTCAAACTCAGTGTTGTCTCTTCAAACATGGCGCGCAGCGAGGCGGATTGACGCAGGCGGCGTGGGCGAGTGATTAAATCTGTCATGGTTTGCCTGATTTTGTGAAATGAAAGAAGGTAGTGTACCGCAAACGACAGCGGGATGTTTCGCCAAAACGATCCTTAACAATCAGTGGCAAAACATCCCGCAACGATTACTGGCTGGCGGTTTCCATATTCGGCTGCACGCCGCTTAAGGCGCTGACGAGGTCGTTGACGCCGTCGCTCATGGCGCTGAAACGGGTCAACGCAGAACGGGTAACCACCACGAAGACCCCGACGTTAGCCTGCGGGTTCATCGCCATATAGGTAATAAATCCGCCGCCGCCGCCGGTTTTCTGAATAATGCCCGGATGGCCGTTTTTGGGCTTCATGTAAACCCAGCCCAGACCCAGCGCATCGGCTTTACCCGGTACATCCATGCCGATCACTCTGGTGAGCTGGGTACGTTGATAAATCAGCGTCTGCATGCGATCGGCCTGCTGGCCGCGAGTATAGAAATCTGAAGAGAGGAACTGCTGCATCCAGCGCATCATATCGCCCGGCGTCGAATACACGCCGCCGCTGCCGATGGCCGCGAGGGTGTTATTACACGGGCTGGCGCCTTTCTCTGCCACCATCAGGCGCTGACACTGGTCCGGCGATGGCGTGAAGGTGGTGTCCTTCATGCCGAGCGGGCGGGTGATTTGTTCTTCAAACAGCTGCGGGTAGGGCTTACCGGCGGCGGTCGATAGCGCATCGGCCAGCAGGTCGAAGGCAAGGTTGGAATAGGCCGCCTGCGAACCCGGCGTGGTTTTAAGCGTAGCCGTCGACAGCCAGTTCCAGCGCTGCTGGCGGGTCGGCCAGACAAATACCGGGCGATGCGCCGCGCCGCCGGGCTGCTCGCGCGGCAGGGCGCTGGTGTGGGTCGCCAGGTTGACTAACGTAATCGGTACACCCTGGTAGGTTGGCACGCGCGCGCCAGGCGGCGCGTATTTGCTCAGCGGATCGTCAAGCTTAACCACTCCCTGATCGAGCAATTTCACCAGCATTTCACTGGTCATCAGCTTGCTCAGAGAGGCGATACGGATAACGGAATCCAATTGTGGATGCTGATTGTTACCGGGGCGTGTTTCGCCGAAGCTGCGGAATACGCGCTGGTTGCCGTCGATAACCACCATCGCCATCCCGGTGGCGCCGCTGCCGTAATAAATATGTTCGGCGAAGCGGTCGACCACATCAGAAGTAAATACCGGATCAACGCTCGGCTGAACCGCCAGGGCTGAGGTCCACGACGCCGCGCACAGCGCAGCAAAAATGAGCAAACTACGTTTCAACGGAGGCATCCATCGTTTATTAGGGGAATATACACTGTATTTATACTACGAAGTCGCAGCGAACAAAGTGGGAATAACGACAATATTTCACAGAAAAGCGTAACGGTGCGTAAAAATGACTTTTTTCCGCTTTCAGATATCTGCTTTTCCGCCTGACGCGTATGATTAAGCTCTTATTCATCTTATAAAAGAGAGTGGTGATGGCATCTCAACGGGTTCTGATGGTAGTGGATATGCAAAACGGCGTATTCGAGACGCCGCGTATCGATCGCGAACGCTGCGTGGCGCAAATCAATCGCCTGATACACGCCGCCGAGAGCGTTATTTTCATTCAGCACGCTGAAGCGGTTGGGCTGGAAGAGGGAAGCGAGGGGTTTGCGCTGCTGCCTGAACTGGCGCAACCCGCCGGGGCGCGTTACGTTACCAAAACGGCCTGCGATGCGTTTTATAAAACCGAGCTTGAACAGGTGCTGCGCGAGAACGGAACTCACGCTTTTGTTATCTGCGGTTGCGCGACCGATTATTGCGTCGATACCACTATCAAAAACGGCGCCAGCCGCGGCTACGCCATCACCATCGCCGAAGATGCCCATACCACCGCCAACCGCGCCGCCGCCGAAGCCAAAACGCTGATCGCTCACTATAACGAGGTGTGGCGGACTTTCACCCTTCCCGATAATCCTTTACGCGTGAAACCCGTAGAAACAATTCTTGCCGAATGGCAGACGAACTAAGTCGCTGATATCCGGTCTCATCATGGGTCCGCTTTACTTCGCCGCCGCGCGTTGCGGCGGGCGTACGTGTGGTACACAGCAAAAACAGAACGATAAGAAGTTAGCAGGAGAGTACGATGTTTAAAGCTTTTTTCCCCAAACCGGGGCCGTTTTTTATTTCTGCCTTTATCTGGTCGCTGCTGGCGGTGATCTTTTGGCAGGCGGGCGGCGGCGACTGGCTGCTGCGGGTAACCGGCGCATCGCAGGATGTCGCCATCAGCGCGGCGCGGTTCTGGTCGCTCAACTATTTGGTGTTTTACGCGTATTACCTGTTCTGTGTCGGCGCCTTTGCGCTGTTCTGGTTTATCTATAGCCCGCATCGCTGGCAATACTGGTCGATTCTCGGCACCTCGTTGATTATTTTTGTCACCTGGTTTTTGGTGGAAGTTGGGGTGGCGATCAACGCCTGGTATGCGCCGTTTTATGATTTAATTCAGAGCGCGCTGGCCACGCCGCACAAGGTCAGCATCAATCAGTTCTACCACGAGATTGGCATTTTTCTCGGCATCGCGCTGATTGCGGTGGTGATTGGCGTGCTGAATAACTTCTTCGTCAGCCACTATGTGTTCCGCTGGCGTACCGCGATGAACGAACACTATATGGAACACTGGCAGCATCTGCGCCATATTGAAGGTGCAGCTCAGCGTGTGCAGGAAGATACCATGCGCTTCGCCGCGACGCTTGAAGACATGGGCGTAAGCTTTATTAATGCGGTAATGACGCTGATTGCTTTCCTACCGGTGCTGGTTTCGCTGTCGGCGCATGTGCCGGACCTGCCGATCGTTGGTCATTTACCGTATGGACTGGTGATCGCCGCTATCGTGTGGTCGCTGATGGGAACCGGGCTGCTGGCGGTGGTCGGGATCAAGCTGCCGGGCCTGCAATTTAAAAACCAGCGGGTAGAAGCCGCCTATCGTAAAGAGCTGGTGTATGGCGAGGATGACGCCAACCGCGCCACGCCGCCGACCGTGCGCGAACTGTTCAACGCGGTGCGCCACAACTACTTCCGTCTCTATTTCCACTATATGTATTTCAATATCGCCCGTATTCTTTACCTGCAGGTGGATAACGTTTTCGGCTTGTTCCTGCTGTTTCCGTCGATTGTCGCCGGTACGATTACGCTCGGCCTGATGACCCAGATTACCAACGTGTTCGGCCAGGTACGCGGCTCGTTCCAGTATCTGATTAGTTCGTGGACCACGCTGGTGGAACTGATGTCCATCTATAAACGTCTGCGCAGCTTTGAGCGCGAACTGGATAACAAAGGGCTGCAGGAAGTCTCTTCAACCGTTAATTAATGAATGCAAGGAAGGTTTATGGCGCAGGTTTCTCGCGGTGTTTCACTCTCTTTTACGCTGCTGGCCGGGTTGGTGCTGAGCGCCTGTACCAGCCAGCAGGCGCCTAAATTGAAAGAAGGCGAGAAGCCGGTGGATGTCGCCGCCGTGGTGCGGCAAAAAATGCCCGCCAGCGTCAAAGACCGCGAGGCCTGGGCGCAGGCGATTGCCAAAACCTTTGACAGCCAGAAGCTGGCGCCGACGGAAGAAAACGTCTGTTCGGTGCTGGCGGTCGCGCAGCAGGAATCAAACTATAAGGCCGATCCGGCGGTGCCGGGCCTGAATAAAATCGCCTGGCAGGAAATTGACCGCCGGGCGGAAAAAATGCATATCCCGGTATTTCTGGTGCATACCGCGCTGAAAATCACCTCGCCGAACGGTAAAAGTTACAGCGAGCGCCTCGATAACGTCAAAACGGAAAAACAGCTAAGCGCGATTTTTGATGACTTCATTGGCATGGTGCCGATGGGCCAGAAGCTGTTCGGCTCTCTTAACCCGGTGCATACCGGCGGGCCAATGCAGGTAAGCATCGCCTTTGCCCAGCAGCATACCGACGGTTACCCATGGAAAATGGACGGCACCGTGCGCCAGGAAGTCTTCAGCCTGCGCGGCGGGTTGTGGTTCGGCACCTATCATCTGCTCAACTACCCGGCTAACTACAGCGTGCCGCTGTACCGCTTTGCTGATTTCAATGCCGGTTGGTATGCCAGCCGTAACGCCGCCTTCCAGAATGCGGTGGTTAAAGCCACCGGCGTTAAGCTGGCGCTGGATGGCGATCTCGTCCGCTATGACAGCGATGAGCCGGGTACCACCGAGCTGGCGGTGCGCCGTTTAGCCGGGCAGTTGGGGATGAGCGATGGCGATATCCATCGTCAACTGAAGAAGGGTGATAGCCTGGCGTTTGAAGAGAGCGATTTGTATAAGAAAATATTTAAAATCGCCGAGAAAAAGGCCGGTAAAAGTCTGCCGCGTGAAATGTTGCCAGGGATCCAGCTTGAGAGCCCGAAAATCACCCGTAATCTCACCACCGCGTGGTTTGCTAAGCGGGTCGACGATCGCCGCGCCAGCTGTATGGCGCGTCGTTAACGGTTATGGTACCAGCGCAGGATAAGCCCCAGCGCGCCGACCAGCAGGCTACCAAACAGAAACGGAATTAAACCGAACAGGGTACCGACGCCGAGCCCAATTTCAATACGCGGGCGGTTGGTATCCTGAATCTGAATAAGATGTTCGAATACGCCAGGCGCGTGTACCAGCATGCTCAGCATTTGCGCGCCGGCCCAGATGCACAGCAGAACAAAAAGCGCGTAGGCAATATTGCCGCTGGTGATCGATGCCTTCTTTTTGTTGCTCCTCATCAGCGTCTTCGAAAACGTAAATTCAGCCATATAAACCTCCGCAACACCCGTTCCGCTGGTTTTTCCCCCAGCTCTATAGACAGGAATTCTGGCAGCGCCGGGCGTTTCCCTGTATCAGATTGCTGGTAATTTCTGCCAGGAATAATCCTGTTTTGACAAAACTGTCGGCGAGCCCGCATTGCACAAAAGGGAGAGCGGCTTCGCATTGTGCGAACAATCTTGTTGGCGCGGCGGGCGGCTATGCGATGATGTTTTTTTTCTGCAGGAGTCGTTATGAAGCTGACCGACAAAATCCGCCGTGACTGGCACTACTACGCGTTCGCGCTGGGGTTAATTTTTATTTTGAATGGCGTGGTGGGGCTGTTGGGGTTTGACGCGCAGGGGTGGCAATCTTATGCCGTCGGTCTGGCGACGTGGGGCGTGAGCTTCTGGCTGGCGGGATTTGTTATTCGCCGCCGTCCGGCTGAAGAGGCGTAATAACGACGCGGTAGCCCGGGTAAGGCGGTACGCCGCTACCCGGGAAAGATGCTTAGTTCATTGAGGTTTTCAGCGCGCGGTCGGCGGCGTGGCGCTCCAGCGCCAGCTCGATCAGGCGGCTAATCAAACTGGTGTAATCCAGGCCGCTGGCCTGCCACAGCTTCGGATACATACTGATGTTGGTAAAGCCCGGCAGCGTGTTGATTTCGTTGATCACCACCTCGTTATCTTCCGTCAGGAAGACGTCAACGCGGGCCATTCCGCTGCAGCCGAGCGTTTGATAAGCGCGGACGGCGATATCGCGGATTTTGTCGTTGATCTCCGGGGCGATGGCTGCCGGAACCACCACCTGCGCGCCTTTATCATCAATGTACTTGGTATCGTAGGCATAGAATTCGCTATTGAGTACGATCTCCCCGCAGGTGCTGGCCTGGGGATAATCATTGCCCAGCACCGCGCACTCGATTTCACGGCCCTTAATCCCTTGTTCAACCACCACTTTATGGTCGAATTCAAAGGCTAACGCTACGGCCTGCAGATACTCTTCTTCAGTCTTCACTTTGCTGACGCCGACGGAAGAACCCTGGTTCGCGGGCTTCACGAACAGCGGTAGTCCCAGCTTCGCTTTGACATCGGCAAAATTGAACTGCTGGCGGTTGGCGCGAGTCAGGGTGATGAACGGCGCAATCGACAGACCGGCATCGCGAAGCAAGCGTTTAGTGACGTCTTTGTCCATGCAGGCAGCGGAGCCCAGCACATCAGATCCGACGAACGGCAAATTCGCCATCCGCAGCATCCCCTGCAGCGAACCATCTTCGCCAAGGGTGCCGTGAACAATCGGGAAGATGACGTCGATGGCCGCCAGCGGCTGGCCGCTATCGGCGTTGATCAACTGATGGGCATCGCGCCCGGGAATTTGCGCCAGCGTCACGTCCGATGGGCGCAGCGCGATATGGGCGGGATCCTGCGGGTTCAGTAGATAGTTGCTGGCATCGTTGATATGCCAAAGCCCCTGTTTATCGATTCCCAGCAGCACAACATCAAAGCGCGTTTTATCAATTGCTTCGACGATATTTTTGGCTGACTGCAGCGACACTTCATGTTCTGCCGACTTACCGCCAAAAACGATCCCAACCCTCATTTTAGCCATTTCAACTTCCATCCTGATTACATCAAAACACATAACATAGCATGTGTTTTAGCGAGATGGCTGCCTGAATCTTTACCCTTGACAGCAGAGGGTTAAATGCTGCGCATGCGCCGATGTGCCTCAGCACATCGCACTAACGAGAATGCGGTTATCTTCGATTATGTTTGTCTACTCCGCGGTCAGGGCGATAAAACACCAAACTCGCGGCATGCGCATCTCTGGTGCTACGTGCGGAGACGGAAATTGCTAAGCTAGGTAATAATTAACGAAACACTAATGAATACGCGTAGTTATGGAATCCTGGAAGGTTAATCTCATTTCTGTCTGGTTCGGCTGCTTTTTCACCGGACTCGCCATCAGTCAAATTCTGCCCTTCTTACCGCTGTATGTCTCACAGTTGGGCGTCACCTCACATGAAGCGCTGTCTATGTGGTCGGGCTTGACCTTTAGCGTCACCTTCCTGGTGTCGGCGATTGTCTCGCCGATGTGGGGGAGCCTGGCAGACCGCAAAGGGCGCAAACTCATGCTGCTGCGCGCCTCCCTTGGCATGGCGATAGCGATTTTGCTGCAGGCTTTTGCGACCAACGTTTGGCAGCTATTTATTTTGCGTGCGGTAATGGGGCTAACCTCAGGCTATATACCCAACGCCATGGCGCTGGTGGCCTCGCAGGTACCGCGTGAACGCAGTGGTTGGGCGCTGAGTACGCTCTCGACGGCGCAGATAAGCGGCGTGATCGGCGGCCCGCTGCTTGGCGGTTTTCTTGCCGACCACGTCGGCCTGCGGGCGGTATTTTTCATTACCGCTATTTTACTGACAGTCAGCTTCCTCGTGACCTTATTTCTGATTAAAGAGGGCGCCCGGCCGCAAATGAGCAAAGCTGAACGCCTGAGCGGTAAAGCGGTCTTTGCTTCACTGACCCATCCGGGGCTGGTGATTAGCCTGTTTTTCACCACCCTGGTTATCCAGTTGTGTAACGGCTCAATCGGGCCGATTCTGGCGTTATTTATCAAGTCGATGGCACCGGATAGTAACAACATCGCGTTTCTCGCGGGGATGATTGCCGCCGTACCGGGGATTTCGGCGCTGATTTCCGCGCCTCGGCTGGGAAAACTCGGCGATCGCATCGGGACGTCGCGTATACTGCTGGCGACGTTATGCTGCGCTGTGGTGATGTTCTTCGCGATGTCGTTCGTGACTTCGCCGCTGCAGCTCGGGGTATTGCGCTTCCTGCTGGGCTTTGCCGATGGCGCGATGCTACCGGCGGTCCAGACGCTGCTCTTGAAATACTGTAGCGATAACGTCACCGGGCGTATTTTCGGCTATAACCAGTCGTTTATGTATCTCGGAAATGTCGCCGGGCCGCTCATTGGCGCTTCGGTGTCGGCAATGGCGGGTTTCCGCTGGGTGTTTATTGCTACCGCGTTGATTGTCCTGATTAATATCTGGCAACTGGCGATTATGTTACGCCGTAGCCGCCGCGCGGCCGTTTAAATAAAGGATATAAGGCGCCCATAAGGGCGCCTTATATTAGTTATCTGCCAGCACCGTTAACTATTACTTTTGGTTATCCTTAAACAGTGCGACGCATATTCCATTTTATTATTTACTATTAATTTTGGTTATAGAATTATCTTCTGGCTATTAATAATAGGGGCTTTGCCTTTGTTGCCAGGCGGTAATAAAAACGTTTCGCTGAATATTATTGCAGGAATAACCCTATTATTTGAAAATAATTCTGGTATCGATATGTCGATGTATGACATAACTAGGCCATTATGGATATCGCTTAAGGATAATGCGTAATGAGAAATCTCATTGCCGAGCTATTGGTCAATCTGGCGCAAAAAGAAGAAGAGGCAAAGGAGCTGACGGTACAGGTTGAAGCGCTGGAAATTGTCGTCACCGCGCTGCTGCGCCATATGGCTGAGGATGCGCAGCAACGTTTGATTCAGGATATCGAAACCGCCATGGAGCAGGTAAAGCCCGGGCCGCTGGTGGACGAGCGTGACACCCAGCTTCTGCAGCAATATATAAAAAAGCTGCTCCGGCATCCTCGTAACTAATCTTGTGACTGGTAAGGATGCTGTCATTTTTTTGTCACACCACTTTTATAAAGTCTCCCTCGTTTTGTTTTTTAAGTATTTTTTACATGGAGACGACAAAGTGAAATATTCTGCCCTCTTTATTGCCCTGTTACCGCTGCTGACTCCCCCGGTTATTCATGCGCAAACAACATCTTCATCTTCGCCGGTGTTGGAACATCGCGCGGCGCAGGGCGATATCACGACCCCAGGCGGCGCGCGCCGATTAACGGGCGATCAGACCGAAGCGCTGCGCGCTTCTTTAATCAATAAGCCGGCGAAAAATATTATTTTGCTCATTGGCGATGGCATGGGCGATTCAGAAATTACCGCCGCACGAAATTATGCCGAAGGCGCCGGCGGTTTCTTTAAAGGTATTGATGCCCTGCCGCTGACGGGCCAGTACACCCATTATTCTCTGGATAAAAAAACCGGCAAACCGGATTACGTGACGGATTCCGCCGCTTCGGCAACCGCGTGGACTACCGGCGTGAAAAGCTATAACGGCGCGCTGGGCGTCGATATCCACGAAAAAGATCATCAGACCATCCTTGAACTGGCGAAAGCGGCAGGTCTTGCCACCGGCAATGTCTCGACGGCCGAACTGCAGGATGCGACGCCGGCGGCGCAGGTGGCCCACGTGACCTCGCGTAAATGCTATGGTCCCAGCGTGACCAGTGAAAAATGCGCCAGCAACGCGCTGGAAAAAGGCGGCAAGGGCTCTATCACCGAACAACTCCTGAACGCCCGTCCGGATGTCTCCTTAGGCGGCGGGGCGAAGACCTTTGCTGAAACGGCGACCGCGGGGGAGTGGCAGGGGAAAACCCTGCATGAGCAGGCGATCGCTCGCGGCTATCAGATTGTGACCGACGCCGCCTCTCTCGCCGCTATCAGCGAAGCTAATCAGGGTAAACCGCTGCTCGGTCTGTTCTCCGACGGCAATATGCCGGTGCGGTGGGAAGGCCCGAAAGCCTCTTATCACGGCAACATCGACAAACCGCCGGTAACCTGTACGCCAAACCCGAAACGCGATGCTTCCGTACCGACGCTGGCGCAGATGACCGAAAAAGCGATTAATCTCCTGAGCCACAACGAAAAGGGATTCTTCCTGCAGGTTGAGGGAGCGTCTATCGATAAACAGGACCACGCGGCAAACCCTTGCGGCCAGATTGGCGAAACCGTCGACCTCGATGAAGCGGTACAGAAAGCGCTGGAATTTGCCAAAAAAGAGGGCAATACCCTGGTGATCGTTACCGCCGATCACGCCCACTCCAGCCAGATTATCCCGGCAGACACGAAAGCGCCGGGCCTGACCCAGGCGCTGACGACCAAAGATGGTGCGGTAATGGTGATGAGCTATGGCAACTCTGAAGAAGAGTCGATGGAGCACACCGGCACCCAACTGCGTATTGCCGCTTACGGACCGCATGCGGGCAACGTGGTGGGGCTCACAGACCAGACCGATCTGTTTTACACCATGAAAGACGCGCTGGGTCTGAAATAACCCGCGGCCGGTGATGAATTTACGTTACCGGCTGGTTTTTTTGCTGATAGCGACCAGACTTACAGAGATCCACTAACAGAGGGATGGTGTGATGAAAATAACATTTCTGGTAACCCTACTTTTTGGTTTGGTCTTTGTTGCCGCGGTGAGTGCCGCAGATAAAACGTTAACGCCTCAGCAGCAGAAAATGAGCGCCTGTAATACCGAAGCGGCGTCAAAGTCGCTGAAGGGTGATGAACGTAAAACCTTTATGAGCAATTGCCTGAAGAAGGATGCGCCAGCGGCCGGCAAGACGCTGACGCCTCAACAGCAGAAGATGAGCGCTTGTAGCAAAGAAGCGTCGTCGAAATCGCTGAAGGGTGACGATCGTAATAAGTTTATGAGTTCCTGCCTGAAGAAATAAGATGACGGGTGGGGCGGCGCCTCACCCGTAGTCTCTTTCAGGCTTATCAGGAACGGCTCAGTTGCTCTGATTTTTCCATACACTTCGCCATCGCTTCGATAACGGCTGAACGGAAACCTTTCTCTTCCAGTACGCGAACCGCTTCAATGGTGGTGCCGCCCGGCGAGCAGACCATATCTTTCAGCGCGCCCGGATGTTCGCCGCTTTCCAGCACCATCTTCGCTGATCCCATCACCGCCTGCGCGGCGAATTTGTAGGCTTGCGCGCGCGGCATACCGCCGAGAACGGCGGCATCGGCCATGGCTTCGATAAACATAAAGACGTAAGCCGGCGCGGAACCGCTGACGCCAACCACAGGATGAATCATCGGTTCGGTGATGATTTCCGCCTGACCGAAGCAGCGGAAAATGGTTAACACCTCGGCGATCTCTTCCGTGCTGACCAGCGCGTTTGGCGTCACGGAGGTCATCCCGGCGTTCACCAGCGATGGGGTGTTCGGCATGGCGCGAATAATTTTGCGATCGTGGCCCAGCGCGCGCGCAAGCTGATCCAGCGTGACGCCTGCGGCTATCGAGACCACCAGCGAATCTTTGTTCAGACTGGAAGCGATATCGCTTAATACCTTGGTCATGATTCCCGGCTTCACCGCGCCGAAAACGATATCGGCGACCTGAGCGACTTCTTGCGCGCTTTCCGCCGCATTAATACCGTACTGGTCATGCAGGGCGGCAACTTTGTCCGGCGATGGGGTATAGACCCAGATTTGCGCCGGTTGCACTTGTCCGCTGGCGATCAGGCCGCCGAGAATGGCTTTACCCATGTTGCCGCAGCCGATAAAGCCAATTTTCTTATCCATTACCTTTCCCCTCTGCATTTTTCGTTACGATCCCACTAGCTTATCATCCTGGCGCTTTTCTGGGGGAGAAAAGCAGGCGACAATGTCGCAACCTTTGCCGACGACAGGAGACGAAATGGCGATTTGGGTAGATGCGGACGCGTGTCCGAATGTCATTAAAGAAATTTTGTTCCGCGCCGCCGAACGCACGCAGACGCCGCTGACGCTGGTCGCCAACCAGTCGCTGCGGGTTCCGCCGTCGCGCTACGTCCGCGCACTACGGGTGGCGCAGGGTTTTGATGTTGCCGATAACGAGATTGTCCGTCTCTGTGAACCGGGAGATTTGGTGATCACCGCTGACATACCGCTGGCGGCGGAAGTGCTGGCGAAAGGGGCGGCTGCGCTGAATCCGCGCGGCGAGCGCTACAGTGAGGCGACCATTCGCGAGCGCCTGACGATGCGTGATTTTATGGAGACGATGCGGGCCAGCGGCGTACAGACCGGCGGCCCGGATAGTTTATCGCAGCGCGATCGGCAGTTATTCGCCGCCGAGCTGGAGAAGTGGCTGCTTGCGGTTAAACGTCAGCAGGATTAAACCCAGCTGTCGTCATCACTACCGAAATCATCGTCATTGCCGAAGCCGGCGTCGAAATCGGAGTCCAGAGTGTTGTTGCCCGCCAGGAAGGGATCGTCCTGCTGGCGGAACGGATCCTCGGCGGCGTTATTATCCAGCGCCGGGCTGACGTCTTGTTGCTGCTGCGGCTGCTGTTCATCGATGATGTTCACAATCTCCTGCGGGTGTGAACCACTGAACATATTGGTCAGCATATTGCCCAGCACCACGCCGCCTGCCACGCCGGCCGCGGTTTGTAGCGCGCCCGCCATAAAGCCGCCGCCGCTGCGCCCGGCTGCCTGCGGGGCATAGTTTTGCTGCGGCGCATACTGCGGTTGTGCGTTATTGGCCTGCGGGCGGCCATATTGCTCGGCCCCTGGAATCGGATCGGCGCCGCGGGACTGGCCGCCGCCGAACAGGCCCGACAGGAACCCGCCGCTGCTCGGTTTTGCCGCCTGCAGCTGGCTAACCTGCGCCTCCAGCGCCTGAATGCGGTCGTTAAGCTGTTTGATAGCCGCTTCCTGAATCAGGATAGTTTGCGCCATATAGTATGGAGCCGCCGGCTGTTGGGTTACGTGCTGGGCAATCCGCTCCTCGGCGCTGGCGTCGCGCGATGCGCTGTGCGTCTCGGCCTCTTTTAAACGGGAAAACAGGCCATCAATAAGGCGTTGTTCTTCAGATTGCATGATACATTCCTCTGTCACACGGGTCATTTACCGTCAGAGTGCGACGGTCTGCCGGTGTTGTAAATATGTTGCAGCGTAAAGCTGTGCAGAAATGTGTTACCGTTTACGGCAAACGATGGATAAAAAATAATCCTTCGTCTTTAAGTAAAGCTGGCATAACACTAAATGCAATGATAAGTTTACATGCGGAATCCATTCAAACTCTGTGGTAAATAGGGTTCCCTAAAAAATGTAACGATTATTTTACGGTTATCGTGGCAGGCATTTGCAGGTATCATGGCGTACTTTTCGCCTTTATTTCTCCGCGACACGCGGAACCAGGGGGTCTTCGGTAATGACACAACCAATTTTACTCATCGGGCCGCGAGGCTGCGGTAAAACGACGATCGGCCATGCCCTGGCGCGCGCGCAGCATTTCCAGTTTTCCGATACCGATCATCGTTTACAGGCTCATGAGAAGCGCACGGTAGCGGAAATCGTGCAGCAAGAGGGCTGGGAGCGTTTTCGTGAACTGGAGACGCTGTCGCTGAAGGCCGTTACGCTGCCGGATACGGTTATTGCGACCGGCGGAGGAATTATTCTTGCTGAACGCAATCGTCTGTTTATGCGTGAAAACGGCATTGTGATTTATCTGCAGGCTTCTGTTAACGCCTTGATTGAGCGTCTGGAAGCATACCCGCAGGCGGAACAACGCCCAACGCTGACCGGTAAGCCTGTCCGTGAGGAAGTCGGCGAAGTGCTGGCGCAGCGGGAAGCCCTGTACCGTGAAACCGCCCATCATACTGTAGATGCCACCGCGACGCCGGATGCGGTGGTTGAACAGATTATGACCATGCTGTGCGATGTGACGGTAAGTTAGGATTTTACCTGGGTCAGGGGAGAAAGCGGGGCCTATACTTAATTGTTCTGACAGCCGAAAAAGGAAGAACAATGCCAAACAGACCCCCTTATCCGAGACAAGCCCGCGTTGTCGCCGTCGAAAAAGGCGCCGCGGGTCAGACGGTCACCTGGTATCAGCTGCGTGCGGATTACCCGACACCCGATTCGCTGATCAGCGAACATCCCTCCGAGCAGGAAGCGTTAGACGCCAAACGGCGTTACGAAGATCCCGAGAAAACCTAATCCCCCGGCCCGGTTTGCGTCATGATGATGGCAATACCGGGCCCAGCTCACATTTTTAATTTATCAATGGTACTAATGAATACCTAACACACGGATTTTTCAGGAGCGACTCTGAAGCTTCTGGAATCTTTACATTCCGCAGCGCCGCTGAGCTGCTACGCTTCTCGACGGTTGATTTTTACTCACCAGGGGGGCGAATGTCGTGTGTGAAAAGCCTGTGTTGAAGCAGTGGTAGTGAAAAGGTACATGATATGAGTGCAACGATGGCAATTTTGACCATTGGCGTGGCGCCGGTGGCGGAAGTTTTGCCGCTGTTAACCGAACATATCAGGGAAGAGCAGATCACCCATATTAGCCTGTTAGGTAAAATGACGCGTGAAGACGTTATGGAAGATTATGCCGTGGAATCCGGCGACCAGGGGCTGCTGACCTTACTTAATGATAACCAACTGGTGGAAGTCTCCCGCCAAAAGGTGGAGCGCGATCTGCGCTGCGTTATCGAGATGCTGGATCGGCAGGAATATGATGTCATTCTTCTTCTCAGTTCCGAACAGTTGAGCGGCCTGGCGACGCACAACGCTATCCTTCTTGAGCCTGAACGGATTATTCCGCCGCTGGTGGCCTCGATCGTTGATGGCCATCAGGTTGGCGTGATTGTACCCGTTGAAGAAGTCTTGCCTCTACAGCGGCAAAAGTGGCTCACTTTAGAAAATACGCCTTATTATGCGCTGGCGAACCCGATGGGCGGCAGCGACAGCGATCTGCTGGATGCAGGAAGAGGTTTAGTCGAACAGGGTGCGGATGTACTGGTGCTCGACTGTCTTGGCTACCATCAGCATCACCGCGACCTATTACAAAAGGCGCTGGATGTCCCGGTATTATTATCAAATGTGCTGGTTTCGCGACTGGCGGCAGAACTATTAGTTTAACCCGACGTTATCGATTAATTTTGCGTGACAGGGGCAAGGAGCGCCCCCTATATTGAAGCTTCAACCAACGATGATAAGGTCTTGTTTATGCTTCAAAGCAATGAGTATTTTTCAGGGAAAGTGAAATCTATCGGCTTCACCAGCAGCAGTACCGGCCGCGCCAGCGTTGGGGTGATGGCAGAGGGTGAATACGCCTTTGGCACCGCCCAGCCGGAAGAGATGACCGTGGTCAGCGGCGCGTTGAACGTGCTGTTGCCGGGTGAAACTGAATGGAAGGTTTACGCGGCAGGCGAAGTGTTTAACGTGCCGGGTAATAGCGAATTCCACCTGCAGGTGGCGGAACCGACTTCCTACCTGTGCCGTTATCTGTAATTTAAGCGCCTTCCTGCCGCGTCCATTTTCCGGGCCCGGCAGGAAGGTGGCGCGTTAGCGCTGGGCTTCGCCGCCCAGTCCTTCTACCAGACTTTGAATCAATGCCGCCAGTTCGCCGGTCATCAAGATAAAGTCGGCGTCAAAACGCTGCGCAAAATCTTCGCGGTCAATATCTTCATTCTGGTCACGTAATTCGTCGCAGAACTTCAGACGTTTAATCGATGCGTCGTCGCAGATCACAAACTGGATACGCTGCTGCCAGTCGAGCGCCAGTTTGGTGACCACTTTACCCGCTTCGATATGTACAGCGATCTCATCGCTCACCAGATCCTGTTTCTTCGCGCGGATCACGCCGCCATCTTCCAGCATCGCTTTCAATTCGGCTTCGTCAAGCAGCTGGAAGCCCTGAGCCACGCTACCGGAGCGCACCCATTCGGTCAGCGTCAGCTCGATCGGATTTTCCAGCGTCAGCGGAACCACCGGCAGCGAGCCCAGCGTTTTACGCAGCAGCGCCAGCGTATCTTCCGCTTTCTTCGCGCTGGCGCAGTCCACCATGATCAGGCCGTTGACGGTATCGATCCACATCATCGTCTGGCTGAAGCGACTAAAGGCGCGCGGCAGCAGCGAGTGAAGAACTTCATCTTTCAGCGAATCTTTTTCCGTTTTCTTCAGCTTGCGGCCCTGATCGGCTTCGAGCTTGAGGATCTTCGCTTCCAGCGCCTGTTTGATCACCGGCGATGGCAGGATCTTTTCTTCTTTACGGGCGCAGATAACGATCTGGCCGTTTGCCGTATGCGTCAGCGCGTCGCTGTGCGATCCCATCGGCGATACCCAACCGGTTTTCGCCATATCCTGGCTGCCACAAGGGGTAAATGTCAGCTCGGCCAGCTGTTTTTCCATCTCTTCGGCGCGCAATTCGATATCGCGGCTCAGACGGTAAACCATTAAATTTTTGAACCACAGCATGATAATTTCCACGGCTTTGTCGTTAAATCAGGCGGGCATGATAGCGAATTGTCGCTATGCTTGCATTGTTAATCGGGGTGAGGAGCAGACTGTGCGTATTGGTATTGATTTAGGTGGAACAAAAACAGAAGTCATCGCCCTGAGTGAGCAGGGCCAGCAGTTATTTCGCCACCGCTTGCCAACCCCGAGGGAGGATTATCGCCAGACTATCGAGACGATTGCCTCGCTGGTGGAGATGGCCGAGCAGGCGACCGGGCAGCGCGGCACCGTCGGTATGGGCATCCCCGGCTCGATTTCGCCGTATAGCGGGGTGGTGAAAAACGCCAATTCGACCTGGCTGAACGGCCAGCCCTTCGATAAAGACCTCAGCCTGCGCCTCAATCGTGAGGTCCGGCTTGCCAACGACGCCAACTGCCTGGCGGTTTCGGAGGCGGTCGATGGCGCGGCCGCGGGTGCGCAAACCGTGTTTGCGGTAATTATCGGTACCGGCTGCGGCGCGGGGGTGGCGTTGAACGGGCGCGCGCATATCGGCGGCAATGGCACCGCCGGCGAATGGGGGCACAACCCGCTGCCGTGGATGGATGAAGATGAGCTGCGCTATCGTCAGCAAGTGCCTTGTTACTGCGGCAAGCAGGGGTGTATTGAAACCTTTATTTCCGGCACCGGTTTCGCCACCGACTATCAGCGGCTGAGCGGAAAACCGTTAACCGGCAGCGAGATTATGCGCCTGGTGGGTGAAGGTGACGAAAAGGCCGAACTGGCGCTGAGCCGCTACGAGCAGCGGCTGGCGAAATCGCTGGCGCACGTAGTGAATATCCTCGATCCGGATGTCATTGTGTTAGGCGGCGGGATGAGCAACGTCGAACGCCTGTATCAAACGGTGCCGGGGCTGGTGAAGCAGTGGGTATTCGGCGGAGAATGCGAAACGCCGATTCGCCGGGCGATACACGGCGATTCCAGCGGCGTACGCGGCGCGGCATGGCTGTGGCCGCTGTGATCTTATTCCCTCTCCCCTGTGGGGAGAGGGGAAGACATCACTCCACCGCAAACGCTTTCTCCAACCGGCTGTATCCCAGACCGTTTATCTTCTTCACTTTAATCTGTACCGGGATGCGCTCTTTCATCGCCTCGACGTGGCTAATCACGCCGATAACTTTGCCGCTGGCGTTAAGCGCGTCGAGCGCGTCCAGCGCGGTATCCAGCGTTTCGCTATCCAGAGTGCCGAATCCTTCATCAAGGAATAGCGAATCAATCCGCGTCTTATGGCTCACCAGGTCAGATAGCGCCAGCGCCAGCGCGAGGCTCACAAGGAAGCTTTCACCGCCGGAAAGCGTGCGGGTATCGCGCACCGCGTCGGCCTGCCAGGTGTCCACCACTTCCAGCTCCAGCGCCTCGCTGGCTTTGCGTTGCAGCAAATAGCGGCCATGCAGGCGGTTGAGCTGCTGGTTAGCCAGCCACACCAGATTATCCAGCGTCAGCCCCTGGGCGAATTTACGGAACTTATCGCCCTCTTTTGAACCGATGAGCGCATTCAGCCAGGCCCAGTCTTCGACCTGCTGCGCGGCTTGTTCCATCTGCTGGCGTAATGATTGCTGGCGCTGTTGGTTATCGCTGTTTTGCTTCAACTGCTGGCGGATCTCACCCTGACGGGCGCTGTTTTCACGCAACTGGCGCGCCAGTTGTTCCAGCATATTTTCTGGCTGCTCCAGCGGCTGGTTAATATCAGTATCGCCGGGCGGCTGTTGCTGATGGCGTTCAAGTGACGTCTGCGCCCGCAGGGCCAGCGTTTGGTTGTGCTGAACCTCTTTTTCCAGCGTCTGCTTGAGTTGTTCCAGCCGCTGGCGGGTTGGCTCGTCAAGCAGAGCGGCAAGAAATGCGGCCCGATCGACAAACGGGCTGGCGGCCAGCGCGACGGCGAATTGCTTTTCGCTTTCCTTCACCAGCGCCTGCTGCTGGCTTTCCTGCTGGCCCAGCGTTTGCCACTGACTCTGTAGCGCCAGGCAATCATCATGCACCTGCCGCCAGCCCTCCAGCGGCGCGGGATCGGCGGCTTCCGTTGACTCAGGCAGGGTTTCCAGCAGCGGCGTTAGCTGCTGGCGCTGTTCCTGCAGCGCGGCGGCTTCATCTTGTTTCGCCTGCCAGCCGCGGGTTTCGGCTTCACGCTGGGCCAGCCAGCCGTCAGCCTCCGCGGCAGGCGGCAGCTCCAGCGAATACACAGCAAGCTCTGCATGCAGCGCGCTACGGCGTTGTTCGAGATCCTGCTGTAACTGCTGCAGCTGCTGCTGACTCTCCTGCTGTTGCGCAAGCCATGCCAACCGTTGTTGATGCTGATACAGCTGTTGTTCATGCTGCTGTTGGCTATCAAGCCAGCCGGCAATATCATCATGCGGCGTCAACGTAATCGCCAATTCCGTGACGGTGGCTTGCCATTGAGAGGTGAGCGCTTGCTCCTGCTGCAGAAGCGATGTTTTCTCGTCAGCGTCTTTTTGCTGTTGTTTAAGCAGTGCTTCAAGCTGGCCGCGCAGCTGCGCGCCTTCTTCCGCCAGCTGTCGCACGTCACGCTCCAGCGCATCGCGGCGGGTTTGGTTGATGCCGGGCACCAGCGCCTGGTATTCCGCGACCGCCGGATGATGTTCGGAACCGCACAGTGGACAAGGCGCGCCTGGCTGCAGGCGGGCGCGCTCGGCTTCCAGCCCGGCGATACGCGCTTCCAGTTCGCAGATGGCTTTTACATCGCTGAGCTGTTGATTTTTTTCCTTCCACCCCTGACGCCGCTGTTGTAGCGCGGCTTCAAGCTTCTCTTTTTCCTGCAGTGAGGCGTTTTCCGCGCTCTGTAGCTGCTGCAGACGTAGGTACAGCGGCTGCAGTTGGCGATGGAGGGTTGAGAGCCGTTGGCGCAGCGGGCGGGCGGCGGCATGCTGTGTCAGCTCGCGGCTAACCTGTTCTCCATCGAGAGTCAGCGCGGTGGCCGGCAATTCGCCGAGCTTTCGGCTGGCATCCTGCAGGCGCTGTTGTATCGCCTGCTGTTGCTGAGCGTCGCGGCTAAGCTGCTGGAAGGTGGCTTTCCAGCCTGCAAGCGCCGTGCTCCACTGCTGGAATCGCGCGTGCGCTTTAAGCCACTCATGCAACGATTGCTGGCTGGATTCAAGTTGAGCCAGACGTTGTTGGGCTGCCTGGCGGATCCCGGCGCGACGGCGCAGGCTATCCTGTAAGCGAGTATTTACTTCCTCAACCTGACGGCGGGTTTGCGCCAGCGCGGTACTGTGTTCCTGCAGCCGCGACCATAATGGGCGCAGTTGCTCTGCCGGCTGCGCGGTTTGTAGCGCCGCCAGCTGCGGCGCGGCGGCTTCCTGCGCCAGTAACGCCTGCTGCAAAGCGGCCTGCGCCTGGGTGGCTTCCGCGTTTAGCTCCTGACGGCGGCGCAGCCACTGTAAGGCATTTTGCTGACGGGTCTGTTCGGCAAGCTGCTGCTGTTCTTCAGCAGTAAGTACTTGCAAACTTTGTTGTAGCGCCTGCTCTTGTTCATCGTTAAGCAGTACGACGCCGGAGGCCTGCGCCTGTAGCTTTTCCAGCTCAATACGGGCGAGTTTATGTTTTTCAAAGACCTGCGCGGAAATTTGCCCGTAAATTTCAGTCCCGGTCAGCTCTTCCAGCAGCTCGGCGCGCTCTTTCGGTTTGGCATTGAGGAAAGCGGCGAATTGCCCCTGCGAAAGCAGCATTGAACGGGTAAAGCGCCCATAGTCGAGGCCGGTGATCGATGCCGTCAGCTCCAGTTTGTCTTTGACTTTGTCAGCAAGAATTTTCCCGTCGTCGCAGCGCGCCAGCTCAACGCGCGGCGCCTGTAGATTGCCATCCGGCTGGTTGCGGGCGCGGTTCTGGCTCCAGAAGGCGCGATAGGCGGTGCCCCGTACCTCAAATTCAACCTCCGCCAGGCACTCGGCGGTGTCGCGGGTCATCAGATCGTTTTGCGATTGCGATACGCTGCTCAGGCGCGGCGTTTCGTGGTACAGCGCAAGGCAGATGGCATCTAACAGCGTGGTTTTACCGGCGCCGGTCGGCCCGGTAATCGCGAATAACCCATTGCTGGCGAACGGTTCAGCGGTAAAGTCGATTTTCCATTCGCCTTTCAGCGAGTTAAGGTTTTTCAGGCGTAGGCTCAGGATTCTCACAGGCGTTCCTCACCGTTCAGGCTATGCAGCGTTTCCGTAAACAGTTGCTCCAGCCGCTTTTGCTGCGGAGCATCAAGGGTTTCCAGCGCCAGGCGGCGGGCAAACACCTCTTCGACCTGCAGTTCGCTCAGCGTTTCCATCTGAACACCGGCCAGAATGCGTTCACGCTGGGCGCGACTGCGGCGCACCAGCAGCACTTCCACCGGCAGCGATTCGGTCTGCTGCTGAATTTTTCTTTGGATATCGTGCAGGTATTCATCGCTGGTGATTTCGATATCCAGCCATACCGGCGGCTGCTGCGCGCTATCCTGCCACTGCTGAAGTTGTTCGGTGATGCTGGCGAAATCGCCTTTCAGTACCGCCAGCGGCTGGGTGATCGGCACCGTTAGCGCGGTGACTTCACTGAGCTTGCCCTCGCTGAATGAGACCAGATTAACGCTTTTGTTTTTTCCGGTTTCATCAAAACTCAGCGGCAGCGGCGAACCGCTGTAGCGAATATGCTCGCAGCCGCCAACCAACTGGGCGCGATGAATATGGCCGAGCGCGATGTAATCGGCGGGCGGGAAGCGGTTGGCCGGGAAGGCGTCGAGGGTGCCGATATAGATTTCACGGACCGCGTCGCTTTTGCTGGCGCCGACGGTGGTGAGGTGGCCGCTGGCAATGATCGGTAATACGCGTTCGCCGCGCAGATCGCAGGCCTGCTGATATTGCTGCTGATAGTAGTCGCTGATGGCGGTGAGCAACTGCTGCTGTTTTTCGCCGCTGGAGTGGCCAGCCTGGCTGACCACCAGTTCGCGCGGCCGCAAAAACGGCACCGGGCAGAAGACCGCGCCGGGCGTGCCGTCGCGCCGCGGTAAGATAAAGGGCGCGTGGCCGGCGTTGGCGACCACGGTGGTTTTCAGGAAGGCGAGTATTTCGCGCGACTCGTTTAACGTCGCTACCGAATCGTGATTGCCCGCCAGCACCACCAACTGGCAGCCGGTTTGCTGCAGCTGAACGACAAAACGGTTATACAGTTCGCGGGCATAGCTCGGCGGAGAGCCGGTATCAAAAATATCGCCAGCGACGATAATGGCATCCACCTCGTGTTCCTGCGCGCGCGCCAGCAGCCAGTCGAGAAAGGCGGCGTGTTCGTCCGCGCGGCTTTTGCTGTAGAAGTTCTGGCCGAGGTGCCAGTCGGAGGTATGAAGGATGCGCATAAAAATTCCGTTGCGATAAAAGCCAGGCGGCCATTATAACGTTGATCCCGCCGCCCGTATTCCTTTTGCCATATTACCGCGAGACTGGATGCGTTAAGTGCGTGTCATCATTCAAAATCCGCATTCATCAGACGGTCATTTTTTTCATAAATCTGTCACAAATCTGACGCATAATGGCCGCGCACTTCTATACTGATGGCTAAAAAACACAGGGTAAATAATGGCGAGAAGAATTCTGGTCGTTGAAGATGAAGCTCCAATCCGCGAAATGGTCTGCTTTGTTCTGGAGCAAAACGGCTTTAAGCCCGTCGAGGCGGAAGATTTTGACAGTGCGGTGAATCAACTCAATGAACCCTGGCCCGATTTGATTCTCCTCGACTGGATGTTGCCGGGCGGATCGGGGCTACAGTTTATTAAACAGCTTAAGCGCGAAGCGATGACCCGCGATATTCCGGTGGTGATGCTGACGGCGCGCGGCGAAGAAGAAGATCGCGTTCGCGGTCTGGAAACCGGTGCGGATGATTACATTACCAAACCGTTTTCGCCGAAGGAGCTGGTGGCGCGAATTAAGGCGGTGATGCGGCGTATTTCGCCAATGGCGGTCGAAGAGGTGATTGAGATGCAGGGGCTGAGCCTGGATCCCTCCTCGCATCGCGTCATGACCGGTGAAAACCCGCTGGATATGGGGCCGACCGAGTTTAAATTATTACACTTCTTTATGACCCACCCGGAACGCGTATACAGCCGTGAACAGCTGCTGAATCACGTTTGGGGAACCAACGTTTACGTTGAAGACCGGACGGTGGATGTGCATATTCGCCGCCTGCGCAAAGCGCTGGAACATAGCGGCCATGACCGGATGGTACAGACAGTTCGCGGCACGGGATATCGTTTCTCCGCCCGTTTCTGAATTTTGACAGGAGTGTGACCCGTGCTGGAACGGCTGTCATGGAAAAGGCTGGCGCTTGAGCTTTTCTTATGTTGTATCCCGGCCCTGATCCTCGGGGCGTTTTTCGGTCATCTGCCGTGGTTTTTACTGGCGGCGGTGACCGGATTGCTTATTTGGCATTTCTGGAATTTGTTACGTCTGTCGTGGTGGCTGTGGGTCGATCGCAGTATGACGCCGCCGCCGGGAAGCGGCAGTTGGGAACCGCTGCTGTATGGTCTGCATCAAATGCAGATGCGTAATAAAAAACGTCGTCGCGAACTGGGAAGCCTCATCAAGCGCTTTCGCAGCGGGGCGGAGTCCTTACCCGATGCGGTGGTGCTGACCACCGAAGAGGGCGCCATCTTCTGGTGTAACGGCCTGGCGCAACAAATCCTTAATCTACGCTGGCCGGACGATAGCGGGCAGAATATCCTCAACCTGCTGCGCTACCCAGAGTTTGCTAACTATCTGAAAAACCGTGATTTCACCAAGCCCCTTAATCTGGTGCTCAATAACGCCCGTCATCTGGAAATTCGCGTGATGCCTTATAGCGATAAACAGTGGTTGATGGTGGCGCGCGATGTCACGCAAATGCACCAGCTGGAAGGCGCGCGGCGCAACTTTTTCGCCAACGTCAGCCACGAGCTGCGCACGCCGCTCACCGTACTGCAGGGGTATCTCGAGATGATGCAGGAGCAGGTGCTGGAAGGGCCGACGCGGGAAAAAGCGCTGCACACCATGCGTGAGCAAACGCAGCGGATGGAAGGGTTGGTGAAGCAGTTGCTGACGCTCTCGCGTATTGAAGCCGCGCCGGTGCTGGCGATGAATGATAAAATCGACGTCCCGATGATGCTGCGGGTGGTTGAGCGCGAGGCGCAACCCTCAGCCAGGGTAAGCATCAGTTGCACTTTAGCGTCGACGAAACGCTCCAGGTGATGGGCAACGAAGAGCAGTTGCGCAGCGCGATTTCCAATCTGGTGTACAACGCCGTTAACCATACGCCAGCGGGAACTGAGATTCACGTCAGTTGGCAGCGGGCGCTACACGGCGCGCTGTTTAGCGTTGAGGACAACGGCCCTGGCATCGGGCCTGAACATCTCCCCCGGTTGACCGAGCGGTTCTACCGCGTCGACAAGGCGCGCTCCCGGCAAACCGGCGGCAGCGGTTTAGGGCTGGCTATTGTGAAACATGCGGTTAGCCATCACGAAAGCCGGCTGGAAATCGAAAGTACGGTCGGGAAGGGAACGCGCTTTAGCTTCCTATTGCCGGAACGTTTAATTGCCAAAAATGTCGCCTGACGCGGCGTCTGTCAGCTTTCCTTGCCAATGACCAGCTTCGGCTGGTCATTTTCATTTGCAGTCAACTTTTCGTTGCGTATTAAACGAACGCCTGGTTATTTATTGTTCGCATGATTAGCCACGCGTTTTGCGTCGTTATGGTCAATTAATCCAGGTTCAAAATCATAGTTAGCATAATCATCTGGTTTTACGATCCCACCCTGCTTTAAAACGTTATAAGCGTTTAAATTGCCCCCTATGCAGTCCCGGTAAGACTGCTTTTGCGTGGTAATTCAAAAAACAATTCTTTTCCACGCCGCTTCGAGAGCATATCTCGCTGAGTTTACAGGCAATGGCCGCTGTATCATCCCGAAAGGAAGGCACGGTATTTTTCCGTTTTTTACAACACCACATCCACAGGCAGTAATGAATTTATGACCCATCAGTTAAAATCTCGCGACATCATCGCGCTGGGCTTTATGACCTTCGCGCTGTTCGTTGGCGCAGGCAATATTATCTTCCCTCCGATGGTTGGCTTACAGGCCGGCGAACACGTCTGGACTGCAGCCATTGGCTTCCTGATTACCGCCGTGGGTTTGCCGGTGCTAACGGTAGTCGCGCTGGCGAAAGTCGGCGGCGGCGTTGAGCGTCTGAGCTCGCCAATCGGCAAAGTTGCGGGCATTCTGCTGGCCGTGGTGTGCTACCTGGCGGTTGGGCCGCTGTTCGCGACCCCGCGTACCGCCACCGTTTCATTTGAAGTGGGGATTGCTCCGCTGACCGGCGACGGCGCGCTGCCGCTGCTTATCTATAGCGTTATCTATTTCGCGCTGGTGATTCTGGTTTCTCTCTATCCGGGCAAACTGCTGGATACCGTCGGCAATTTCCTGGCGCCGCTGAAAATTATCGCCCTGGTCGTGCTCGCGGTGGCCGCGGTTATCTGGCCGGCCGGCCCGATTAGCGACGCGATGGAAGCCTATCGTACCGCGCCGTTCTCTAATGGTTTCGTCAATGGCTATCTGACCATGGACACGCTGGGGGCGATGGTCTTCGGTATCGTTATCGTCAATGCCGCGCGTTCCCGCGGCGTTAGCGAAGCCCGATTGCTGACCCGATACACCGTCTGGGCTGGTCTGATGGCCGGCGTGGGCCTGACGCTGCTGTACCTGGCGCTGTTCCGCCTGGGTTCCGATAGCGCGACGCTGGTCGATCAGTCGGCAAACGGCGCGGCTATTCTGCACTCCTACGTGCAGCATACCTTCGGCGGCGCGGGCAGCTTCCTGCTGGCGGCATTGATATTTATCGCCTGTCTGGTCACCGCGGTTGGCCTGACCTGCGCCTGCGCTGAGTTCTTCGCGCAGTATCTGCCGCTGTCGTATCGTTCGCTGGTGTTTATTCTCGGCCTGTTCTCCATGGCGGTTTCTAACCTGGGGCTCAGCCATCTGATTCAGATCTCGATTCCGGTGTTAACCGCTATTTATCCGCCGTGTATCGCACTGGTGGTATTAAGTTTTACCCGCGGTTGGTGGCATAATTCCTCCCGCGTTATCGCGCCGGCAATGTTTATCAGCCTGATGTTTGGTATCATTGACGGTGTTAAAGCATCGGCGTTTGCAGATATCCTGCCGCAATGGACCGCGAGCCTGCCGCTGGCAGCGCAAGGTCTGGCATGGTTGCTGCCAACCGCGGTGATGGCTGTGCTGGCCGCGATCATCGATCGCGCAGCGGGTAGCCCGGTGGTCTCAAAAGCCCACTAACCGACGCTTTACGCAGGTGTTTAACCACGGGACTTAAGGTCCCGTGGTTTTTTGTTTTTTTGGTCATTCCCTTTTGCGTTTTGCCCCCGCAAAGCACAAACGAGAAAAACGGCATGGAACACGATGGAAAGTAGTAACAAGCTTAAGCGCGGGCTAAGTACCCGGCACATTCGCTTTATGGCTCTTGGTTCCGCTATTGGTACCGGCCTGTTCTATGGTTCGGCAGACGCCATTAAAATGGCGGGGCCGAGCGTATTGTTGGCATACATTATCGGCGGCGTGGCGGCGTATATCATCATGCGCGCGCTGGGCGAAATGTCGGTGCATAACCCTTCCGCCAGCTCTTTCTCGCGTTATGCGCAGGAGAACCTCGGCGGGCTGGCCGGCTATATCACCGGCTGGACCTATTGTTTTGAAATCCTGATCGTCGCGATTGCCGACGTGACCGCCTTCGGTATCTATATGGGCGTCTGGTTCCCGGCGGTGCCGCACTGGATATGGGTACTGAGCGTGGTGCTGATTATCTGCGCCGTCAATCTGATGAGCGTGAAGGTGTTCGGCGAACTGGAGTTCTGGTTCTCATTCTTTAAAGTCGCCACGATTATCATCATGATCCTTGCCGGTTTCGGCATCATCATCTGGGGTATCGGCAACGGCGGTCAGCCAACCGGTATTCATAACTTATGGAGTAACGGCGGCTTCTTCAGTAACGGCTGGCTGGGGATGGTGATGTCGCTGCAGATGGTGATGTTCGCCTACGGCGGAATTGAGATTATCGGTATCACCGCCGGTGAAGCGAAGGATCCGGAAAAATCCATTCCGCGGGCGATTAATTCGGTGCCGATGCGTATCCTGGTGTTCTACGTGGGGACGCTGTTCGTCATTATGTCTATCTATCCCTGGAACCTGGTGGGCACTAACGGCAGCCCGTTCGTGTTGACCTTCCAGCATATGGGAATTACCTTTGCCGCCGGCATCCTGAACTTCGTGGTGTTAACCGCCTCGCTATCGGCGATTAACAGCGACGTATTCGGCGTTGGCCGTATGCTGCACGGAATGGCCGAGCAGGGGAGCGCGCCGAAAGTGTTCGCCAAAACGTCGCGTCGCGGTACGCCGTGGGTGACGGTGCTGGTGATGACCGTGGCGCTGCTGTTTGCGGTCTATCTCAACTACATCATGCCGGAAAACGTCTTCCTGGTAATTGCTTCGCTGGCGACCTTCGCCACGGTGTGGGTGTGGATTATGATCCTGCTGTCGCAAATCGCTTTCCGTCGCCGCCTGTCGCCGGAAGAGGTGAAAGCGCTGAAGTTTAAAGTACCGGGCGGCGTGGCCACCACCGTGCTTGGCCTGCTGTTCCTGGTCTTTATCATCGCGCTTATCGGCTACCATCCGGATACCCGCATTTCGCTGTACGTCGGCTTTGCGTGGATCGTGCTGCTGCTGGTTGGCTGGAAAATTAAGACCCGCCGCGATCGCCAGTTAGCGCAGGCGCAGTAATTCTCCACTCTTCCGGGTCCGGCTTTGCCGCGGCCCGGAAAAATCACATCCTCCTCCTTTCTCCTCCCCCAATTATTCTATTGATGATGAGTTATACGCCTGTTCACTGTGGCAAGGTGTGGCCATTACGCAAAAAGAGGAATGATGATGTTGAAGGCCTGGCACCTGCCGGTTGCTCCTTTTATTAAAGAGCAGCAGGAACGACTCGTTATCACATTGTGGCTAAGCGGCGAAACAATGCCGCAGCGAATTACGCTGCGCGCGGAAGAAGACAATGAAGAGCTGTCGTTGCCCATGCAGCGCCTGCGCCAATCCCCACACGCCGATGTCGTCGCCTGGCGTGGAGAGATAAACCTGATGAACGGCCAGCCGCGCCGCCGCTATAGCTTTAAGCTGCTGTGGGCGGACCGTCAGTTGTGGTTTACGCCGCAGGGATTCCAGCGTTTCCCGCCCGCGAGGCTGGAGCAGTTTGCGGTTGATGTGCCGGATAGCGGCCCGCAGTGGGTCGCCGATCAGGTCTTTTATCAAATTTTCCCCGATCGTTTCGCCCGTAGCGAGGCGCGAGAAGCCGGGCAGGACCAGGTTTATTACCACCATGCGGCCGGTCAGGATATTGTGCTAAAAGCGTGGGATGAGCCGTTAA
>ERZ1036424.145-NODE-145-length-48617-cov-16.593386_pt1 | contig 48617 bp, 71 predicted proteins | sample MGYA00514221_ERZ1036424 | MGnify/ENA primary metagenome ERZ1036424 (study PRJEB33795, sample SAMN09464939) | human gut metagenome | host: Homo sapiens | place: USA: Stanford, California | collected 2016-11 | study: EMG produced TPA metagenomics assembly of the... | reverse complement strand
AGTTATAAAGGCTCCTGAATCATTCGGAGTTGTTAAATTAAATTTAAATTTTAACCAACTAGATGATGCAATTGATGAAATGAGGAAATACAATTGTGAGCCAACATTTGAAGAATTAGAAAATGATTTAGATGCAGCTAAAGAAGAAATTAAAGAGTTAGAAAATGATTTTAATTCTTTAAGAGAAAGATATAGAAAGTAAAAAGATTATAAGCCGTTACAAGCAAACAAAAATAAAAACATAAAAACACTGTATTAACATACCAATCCATTTTTTATAGTAACGGTTTTATATATAAATGCTAGGGGCTGTGGTAACTACAGTACATTAAGGAGGGTTGCCTTCTTTCCACAATATCTTGTAACCCTAGTAAATAAGTTTAAGTGCTAGGAGCTAAAAATCCACTCTAGCTTCTAGCCAAAGGAGGTTCCTGTAATGGATATGCTAAAAGCATATGGACCACATAAATTAGCAGAAATGACAGTTAGAGATATAGCAGCAAGAAGGAAACATAGATAACAAGATGTATTAGGATATTTTAAAGATACATTTGAAAATAAGAAAATGCACTGGGGAATAGGCTTCGGTGGGTATAGAAGATAAGGAGAGAGAAGTTATGAAAGCTACAGGAATAGTAAGAAAAGTAGATAACTTAGGAAGAATTGTACTCCCTAAGGAGCTAAGAAAAACATTAGCACTAAAAGAAGGAGATCCATTAGAAATATTTACTGATGGTGAAGCAATTATTTTAAAATCTTATAAACCAGGATGTATTTTCTGTGGAGAAGCTAATGAAACTAAAAATTTTAATGGGAAATTAGTTTGTAGAGAATGCATAAATAAATTAACTAAAGGAATTAAATAGGAGGAAACTTATATGAGTAATATTAAAGTTGATTTAGACAAGCTTGCAGAAGGAGCAGTTGGAGAGAAGTTTAACAATGCTCTTAAAAAAGTAACAAAAAATATTTTGGATCCAAACACAAAGGCTACTGCCAAGAGAACAATAACATTAAAGTTAACTTTTGAGCCTGGAGAAGATAGAGAAATAGCAGATGTAACAGTTGATTATTCAACTAAGTTAGCACCAGTTAAAGGAGTTGCTACAAGATTTGTTATTGGTACTGATGGTTCAGATGTTATTGCTAGTGAATATAAAAAGCAAATACCTGGTCAAACAGTAATGAAAGTTGAAGAATCAGGAGAAGCTGAACAAGAAGAAAAGATTGATACTACTGGATTACAGTTAGTTAAATAATATATTAATTTGAAAGGTGGAATAAAACCATGGAACAAAAAGAAGCATTAGAATATTTAGTTGGATTAGGATGTAATGAAAATCCTATTGTAGAAACTAGCTTAGGAGTTTATTCAAAAACTCAATTAATAAGAATGGAGAAACCAATTGCAGATTCTTTAATAGTATCAACTCTTACAGGATTAGTTGATTATATAAAAAGTAATGTAGATCATGTTGAAGGTGAGCTTTTAGTACAAATAAAATCTCATAAAGAAGTTAAATTATATAGTCCATTAAATGTAGATAGACAAAGGGAAAGATTTATAGTTGCTGAAGCGATATTACCTAACAATATAATTTATGACAGATTCTTAAGTACAGAACAATTCAACATAATGTTACAAAGTTCATTTGTAGATAGAGGAGATAGAAAGACACTTCTTACTTATACTGCATTAACTCAAGATGGGCCAGTTAGAACTATTGGAGATGATGGAGTATCACAACAAGTAACAGTTAAAACTGGAGTAGCTAGCTTAGAAAATGCTAAAGTACCAAATCCAGTTGAATTAGCACCATATAGAACATTCCCTGAAGTAGAACAACCAACTTCTAAATTTATTTTTAGAATGAAAGAAGGCCCAAGTGCTGCATTATTTGAAGCTGATGGTGGAGCTTGGAGAAATGAAGCTATTAAGAATATTAAAGAATATTTAGCTAAGGAATTAGAAGAGTTTAAGAATGTAAAAATAATAGCTTAGTAAGAAATAAAGTCATATGAGAGTACAGTTTTGGTCATGTATTCTCATATGATAATCATTTGATAAGGAGAAAAATTATGAATACAGTACAACTTTTAGGCAGGATGGTTAAAGATCCTGACATTAATGTTACAAGTAATACTACAGTAGCTAAGTTTACATTAGCAGTTAATCGTTTTAAAAAGGGAGAAGCTGATTTCATAAACTGTGTCGCATTTGGTAAGACAGCTGAGAATATAGCTAATTTCTTTTTTAAAGGGAATCAAATTGCCATTAAAGGAAGAATCCAAACAGGTTCATACGATGCACAGGATGGCACTAAGAGATATACAACTGATGTAGTAGTAGAAGGTTTTGACTTTATAGATGGGAATAAGAAAGATAATAACACTTCTTCAGATGAAAATCTTAATAATTCTTTAATGGAAGAAATGGGAGGCGATGATGGTGATATCCCATTCTAGTTCTAGGAAAGGTTTTAAAAATGCAGAAGAAGTCCAAGCGTTTCTAACAAGGAACGCTGGAATATCTAAAGAAAAAGTAGTTTTAGAAATGCTTAGAAGGTTTAAATTAAGCTATGCAGAAGCCGATAAAATTTATACTGATTGGCGTAAAAGATATATTGCAGGGGAAATAGAAGATAAGGAAGAAAGAAATGAAAACAAAAATTATAGTTTTGAAGCTTATATAAAGGAATATGCTAAGAGAAATCGTAAAGGCTATAGTGCTAAAAAGATAATTAAGATAATTGAAAATATCAACAAATATGGAGTTAAAAAAGCATCTGAAGTTCTAAAAATGGATATAAAGGATGTTACTACGGTTTATGGAAATGCAAAAGAAAAAGGATTTATAATTCCAAGGATAACAGTAAGGAGAGCAAAATATGAATGATAAGTTCGATAGAAAAGGTTTTTGGACAGTAATTGCTATAGATATTATTTGCATAATGTTTTTCATTTGGCTAATTACAAACTGTATTTAAGGAGGAAATTATGGATATTATTTTAAAAAGTTTAAAGTTACATAACTTTAAAGGAATAAAAGATTTTGAAGTTGAGTTTGGTCATGTAACAGATATTAAAGGGAAAAATGGTTTAGGCAAAAGTACAATCTTTGATGCTTTCAACTGGTTGCTTTTCGATAAAGATAGCCAAGGTAGAAAGAACTTTGAAATAAAAACATTAGATGAAACTGGAGAGCCATTACATAAGCTAGAACATAAAGTTGAAGGGAATCTAATTATAGATGGTATTCAATTAAGTTTAGCTAAGACTTTTAAAGAAAAATGGACTAAGAAAAGAGGTCAAGCTACTCAAGAATTTAGTGGACATGAAACAACTTATTCAATTAATGGAGTTCCAGTAAAGAAAAAAGATTATGAAGAAAAAATCAAAGAGATCATGGATGAAGGATTATTTAAATTAGTAACTAATCCTATGTATTTCCCAAACTTAAACTGGAAAGAACAAAGAACTATAGTACAGGAGATTATAGGAACTATAGATGATGAAAGAGTAATTAATTATAACTCTAAGTTAGCACCATTAAAGGGAGCTTATACAGATTCTATAAGTAAATATAATGCTAGAACTAAAGCATCTATTAAAAAGATTAATGATGAAATAAAACTTATACCAGCAAGAATTGATGAATGTAATAACAATATAGTTGATGTAGATTTTACTGAACTAGAAGTTAGAAAAAAAGAAGTAGAAAAGAAAATAAATGATATAGATGAAAGAATAGAAGATAGCTCCAAAGGAAACGATGTTCTTTTAGAGCATAAACAAAATTTATTTAACCTAAAACAAGAATATCAAGAAAAATTAAATCATGCAAGGGCCGTTGCTAGTAAAGGAAAGGACAAGCTTATTAATAAACTTCAAGGAAAGAAAGATGAATTAAGAGAAGTAAATTCATTAATGAAAAACTATTCTTATGAAATAGAAAAAGAAGAAGCAAGAAAAAGAAGTTATGAAACTTCATTAATTTCTATTAATGAAAAATTAAATAGATTAAGAGATAAATGGAAAGAAGTTAAAGCTAGAAATTTTGAAGCAGATAATAAAATTTGTAAATACTGTGGTCAAGAATTGCCAATACATGATATTGAGCAACTAGAAGAAAATTTTAATCTTAATAAAGCTAAAGAATTAGAAATTGTATGTGCTAATGCTGATAAAACTAAAAAAGAAAAAGAAGAACTTGAAGAAAAGATTAAAAAGATTAAAGAAATAAATAAGGAAACTAAAGAGCAATCTGAAGAAGCTAATAAAAATAAAAAAGCTTTAGAAGAAGAAATTAAAGAAATTCAAACTGAAATTGATAATTTCATAGTTCCAACTGATATTAATTTTGATGGGAAAGTTCAATTAGAAAGAGAAATAGAACTTGTAGAAGAAGATATAAAGAACTTTAAAACTGTAGATAATACAGAACTTAAAGCAGAAAAGCAAGTCTTAAAGGCAGAGTTAGCTCAAATAAATAGTAAGTTAGCAGCTAAAGAGAATAATGAAAGATTAAAAGAGAGAATTAAAGAGCTTGATGCAGAAGAAGTTGAGTTAGCTCAAAAGGTCGCAAAACTAGAAGGCCAATTATTCTTATGTGAAGAGTTTACTAGAACTCAAGTAGAACTTTCAGAAGGAATGATAAATAAGAAATTTAAGAATATTAAATTTAAGCTATTTAAAGAACTTATTAACGGTGGTTTGGAAGAAACTTGTGAAATAGTTAAGGATGGTGTGACCTATTCAAATTTAAATACAGCAGCTCAAATTAATGCTGGAATAGAAATAATTAATGTACTATCAGAACATTATGGAACTAAAGCAGTTATTTTCATTGATAATGCTGAGAGTGTTAATAAAATAGCTGATACAGATAGTCAATTAGTTAAATTGATAGTTAGTGAAGATGAAAAATTAACTATTGTTAAAGATGAAAATGGAGGATCTCATGAAAATTGATATAGGAAATTACAGAATAATTTCTGATGAAAGACAGTTCATTATACAATCTGTAGGCTACGTTACCGAGAGTAAAGTTACTAAGAAAGAAAATATAGGTAAAGAAAAAACAAAGAATCTAGCTTACTATAGAAGCTTTAAGAATGTTTTAAAGTACCTGGCAAATAAAATTGTTTTGGATAATGATGATATAAAAATTATCCTAGATAAATTAAATGAACTTGAAAGAAAAATAGATAATATGGAGGAAAAACATTATGGCAGAAAATAAACAATTAGAAAAAAAAGAAGAGAAAAAATATACTTACATGGTTGCAGGAGAAGAAGTTACATTAACTCCAAGTATAGTACAACAATTTATTGCTAGGGGAAATAAAACACTAACCACTAGAGAAATAGGAAATTTTATTCAACTTTGTAAATATAGAAAACTTAATCCTTTCTTAAATGAAGCATATCCAGTTAAATTCGGGAATGATGGCGCTCAATTAATAGTTGGATTTGAAGCTTTTAAAAGAAAAGCCGAAGAAAATCCAAGCTATAGAGGACATAGAGCAGGAGTAATAGTTGTTAGAGATAAGGAAGTATTAGAACTAGAAGGTTCATTTAAACTACCAACTGACCAATTAGTTGGGGGATGGGCAGAAGTAGCTGTTGAAGGAAAAAATTATCCTATAGTTGCTAAAGTAAGTTTTCAAGAATATAACAAGAATCAATCTACTTGGAAGTCACTCCCTTGCACAATGATTAGAAAGGTAGCGTTATCCCAAGCATTAAGAGAAGCTTTCCCAGGAGATTTAGGAGCATTATATTCAGGAGAAGAATTAGGTGTAGATGCAAATAGCAAAATTATAAATGTAGAAACAGAAGTTAAGGAAGAAATAAAGGAGAATGCTAACTCAATTCCTTTAGATTTAAATGAAGGTACTCCAGCTACTCAAGTTAAAGAAGATGAAATACAAGATGCAGAGTTTGTTGAAGCAGAAGTTGTAGAGAATGAAGATGAAAATCCACCATTCTAAAAATAATAAAGGCCCTTTTTACTATTTGATAGTAGCTTGGGCCTTAACAATAACAGGACTTATTTTAATGTATTTAATTTATTACTTAGGAATGGGAGGGAGCTAAATTGAAAGTATATGCTTTGTACAAAGGAGAAAAGTTGCTAAGTATGGGAACTATATTTCAAATAGCACAAGAATTAAATACAAATATAAATACCATTAGATACTATGGTACTAATACTTATAAGAGAAGATTAGCTAAGAGAAAGAAAAGTAATAATTCAAGAATATTAATTGAATTGGAGGATTAGCATGAATATTTTAAAAACAGTTGAATTAATAGATAAATATGGTCAATGTCCTAAATGTGGGAGTGATAAATTGGGAAATGGCAAAGGTTCATTAGTTGTAGAAGATAAAACTTTTTATAGAAGTTGCCAATGTGGATGGAACATTAAAACTGATGAAGAAGGAGAAATAATTAATGATTAGAGTTATTTCAACTGGTTCAAAAGGAAACTCTTATGTAATTCAAGCAGGAGAAGAACTTCTTCTCCTAGAGCTTGGAGTACCATTTAAAGATATTCTTATAGACCTTAATTTTAACTTAGAAAATGTAGTTGGATGTTTAGTAAGCCATAAACATAAAGACCACTCACAAGCAATAGGACAGGCCATAAAACATGGTTTAAATGTTTATTGTAATCAGGATGTTGCTGATAGCTTTAATGGAGAAAAAAGAAGGATAAAGGTTATAGAGCCATTAAAGAAATTTACTTTAGGAGGATTTACAATACTTCCTTTTGATTGCCAGCATACAAATAATGATGGTTCAGAGTGCCCTAATCTCGGATTTTTAATAGAGCATAAGAAACTAGGAAAAATATTATTTGCTACAGATACTTATTACCTTAAATACACCTTTAAAGATATAAAACATATTTTAATTGAATGTAATTATACAGAAAAATATCTAGATGAAATTCCAGAGTATAGAGCTAGGGTTCTAAAGAGCCATATGAGTTTAGAAACATTAAAGGAAACCTTAAAGACTTGGGATTTAAAAAATACAGAGCGTATAACATTAATACATTTAAGTTCTGATAATGGAGATAGCCAATATTTTAGAGAAGAAATTCAAAAGGCTACTGGATGTATGGTTAATGTAGCAAGTTCAGGAGTAATTGTTTAGGAGGAAATGATATGAAAAAAAGTTTTTGTATGAACTGTTTAAAAGAAGTTGGAGAAGATATAAAAAAGTGCGAATGTGGTGGATTATTCTTTGTTTATGGAGAAAACTTTCATTTTGATAAAAATGGAGTAGTTTGTGATTGTGGAAGTAGTAAATTTAAGTCAGGAATGCATCTTGATTATAGAGAAAAAGCAGTTAATAGCTATTCTTGTTGCAATTGTGGAAATGTCGTAGGAACAGAAAGTTATAGAGATGAAGAAGATCCAATGTATTGGGGATAGGAGGAACTAATGAGATATAACTTTACGGATAAAGAAATCAAAGATATTTTAAGTAACTTAACAGTTGTCATTGATAATCGTGAACAGGCTAATTTACATATTACAGATTGGCTAGATAAAAAAAAGATACCTTATAGAGAAGAAACTTTAAAGTATGGAGATTATAGCTGCATGATTCCAGCAGGAACTTTTGAAGGCCAAAAAAGAGATATTTATTTTACTGATTCTATTGCCATTGAAAGAAAGTTTTGTATTGATGAATTAGCCATGAATCTTAAAGATAACAAGACTAATATTAATGAGGTTAATAAAGAGATCATTGAACTTCTTGGAGAAAAATATTTAAAAAAAGTCTTAAAAACTGATTACAACAGATTAAAAGCAGAGTTACAAGGATTAAACCGTTACGGAATAAAGTTCTTTATATTCTTAGAAGATAAGGATTTTGATAAGAACATAAGAGAAGGAAACTATAGAAATCAATATAAGCCAGCTAGTTTATATGCTAGATTGAAAGCTTTAGAGAGTGAATTTAACACAGTTATTCGCCCCGTCGACAAGCCTTTAATGGGTAGTGAGATATATAACACTCTTAGATATTGTGTAAGAGATATCCTTAAAAACAAAGGATTTATGGAGGGATAATCATGAAAAAGGTTGTATGCCCTAGTTGTGGGAAACATGATAGTTTTTGGGTTAATGATAGTGAATTGATAGATAACTTTGATGCTATTTATAAAAATGAAAAATGTGAATGTGAATGTGGGGCTAAATTTAAAGTTAGTACAACATATAAAGAATATGAATGGGAATATGAATAAAAGGAGTTAATAATTCAGGAGGAAAAGTAATGAGGATATATATAGTCTTTGATGGAAATACACCATATAAACAAAATAAAGAACCATATAGATTTTTTATGAATCCTAAAAAAGCTGAAAATTATAGAAAAAATGCGGTTAGAAGCGTTGGAAGAAAAATCTATGATGGAAGTATTGAATGGTATGAACTAAAAGAAGAAGAAAAGAAGAAGTATTTTGATAAAGCTGATAAGATGCTAAGAATTATTGAATTGGGAGTTTAAGGAAGATGAGTGAATATCTAGTTTATCAAGCTAACAGAAACATTGAAGAAGGTGATATGAAAAAATCATTAAGGAAAGATAATAAAATTTTTGCAAAAACAATTTATGCACTTCCAGCTTTAAAAGTAAGGCCTAAGTTAATAGTCTTTACACATATGGGAGTATATATTTACAATCCTTCAGATTTTAGAGTTGCTAAGAATCAAAAGCTAAACAAAAGAATATTGGGAGTGAATAGTAATGAGTAGAGAAATTAAGTTTAGAGTATGGTCTGAAAAGAATAAAAAAATGTTAGAAATTCAGAAACATTCTTTTAAGACAGGAAAGTCTATGCCTTATGGATATAATATAGCATATGATTTTGGTGAAATAATGCAATATACAGGTTCAAAGGACATTAAGGGAATAGAAGTTTATGAAGGAGATATAATTCCTTTTCATTTAGATTCAAATGTAAAAGGTGTTGTGAAATTTGGAGAATATACTGACTGGAATTGTAAAAGACCAACGCAACATATAGGATTTTATGTTGATTTTACTGGAGAACATAAAAGAATTAATAGAAAAGATTTGGGATATTGGGTAGAAGTTAGTTATGTAATAGGTAACATCTATGAGAATCCAGAGTTGTTGGAAGGTGAAAGGTAATGGATAAAAGAATAAAAGAGATTTTTAAATTTTATGGTGAGAAATCTCAAAAGGGACAAATAATTCAAGAACTTGCAGAATTGGTTGTTGCACTAACTAAAAACGATTTAGAAAATGTCCATGAAGAGATTGCAGATGTGGAAATAATGTTAGAGCAGCTAAAACTATTTAAGAGTATAGATGTTAAAAAAATAGAAGAATACAGAGAATTTAAATTAAATAGACAAATGACAAGGATAGAAATATTAAAAAGTAAGGAGTTTTAATATGACATTAGATGAAGCAATAAATCATTGCAGAGAAAAATCAGTAGAGCAAAAAGAATGTAATAAAAATTGCTCCATGGAGCATTACCAACTTATGAACTGGTTAATAGAACTTAAAAACTTTAAAAAAGAAGAACAGGAAAAAATAAGATTATTAGAAAATATAATAATTAAAAAAGATGTAGAAATAAGAGATTTAAGTCGTAAACTTGCTAAATGGGAAGTACCAGGCATTGAAAGATAAGGAGGAAGTAATGTACAAGCATAGTGATTTAGATAAAAGGATTTGTGATCTTGAAAAAGAAGCTACTAATACAGAAACTTTAAGAGAATTTATTAAGCGTTCTGAAAAAGAGTTTGGATTAGAGCCTTCAGAAAAATTTGAATTAGAACCAGTATATTTAGATTCTATGAGTGAGGAGGTTTTAAATAATTATATAGATTATTTAGATAAATTATGGGAGAAGTAATGGAAAAGAAATTAGTGAAAAGAATACCCATTAAAATTTCTATTTCAGAGTTTTTGATAACTTTTAGTTATGAAACGAGAAAAGGATATTATAGAGAACAACAAAGAACTTTAAAACATTTTACAGAAGAAGAAGCAATATTTTGCTTTAAAGTTTGGGCTAAGAACCAAAGGACTATGTTTAATGTAAAAATTCTAGGCATAGTTGAAACTGAAAATAAAGAAATTATTGAATTATAGTTTAAGATTAACAATATTCTTAATCCTGGTATACCAGGTTGCATAGATTAAGGTGGATTAGCCATTTACCTTAATTGAAGAAAGATATGAGGTAAAGCGTAAAATACCCTCAGCCGTTAATGGCAAAAGAACTCTCTACTTAGTAGACAAGCCTTAATCACTATTCCCTTACAAGTCGGCAATTTGATTTGTAAGGTGAGAATATTGTTAATAGAGAAAACTCTTTTAGGAGAGATAAATAAAGAAGAAATAGCAATAGCTAGAATAAAAGAATTTCAAAATAAAGATGGAAGAGAAAATATCGTAGCTTTTAGTGGGGGTAAAGACAGTATAGTTTTAAAACATTTAATACAAAGAAGTGGAATAAATGCAAAGTTTGTTTATAGTCCACCAAGTGTAGATCCGCCAGAGCTAGTTGAATATATAAAAGAATTTCATAAGGATGTTATAAGACAACCTTATGCCAGGGACAAAGAAGGAAACTTAATAACAATGTGGACATTAATTCCTAAAAAACTAATGCCACCTTCAAGGTTAGTAAGGTATTGTTGTGATTTCTTAAAGGAAAGAACAGGAGAAGAAGGAGATACGGTTTATTTAGGAGTTAGATGGGCAGAAAGTAATAAAAGAAGTAAGCTTGGTATGGTTGGATTTTGGAAAAAGAAAGTTGTTGTTAGGCCAATAATAGATTGGACAGATGAAGATATTTGGGAATATATTCATAAATACAACTTGCCATATTGTAAACTTTATGACCAAGGATTTAAAAGGTTAGGATGTATTGGGTGTCCGTTAGGGAAAGGGCAAAAAGAAGAATTAGAAAGATATCCAGCTTTTAAGAAAGCATATATAAGAGCTTTTGACAAGATGATTAAAGAAAGACATAAGAAAAATAAAAAATGTGATTGGAAAACTGGAGAAGAAGTTATGGAATGGTGGCTAGGAGATAATCTTAAAAGAAAAGAATGTGATGGCCAATGTAGCTTTTTCGGAGATTAGAAAGCAGGTGGTTTTATGAAATTTGAAGAAATAACAGATAAATTTGAAATAGATAAAAATAGTAAAAGAGTGGATAGGGTACAAGCAAAGTGCCCTTGCCACAACGATAAAAATGCAAGCTTAACTATAAGTCATAAGGGAGATAAAACTTTCTTATATTGCCATGCAGGGTGTGAAACTAAGGATATATTAGAAAGTGTTGGCCTTAAAATGAGTGATCTATTTGATAAGCCATTAGAAATTAATGAAGAGAAAAAAAGTGCTTTTGAGAAAGATATAGAAGCTATTTATAAGTTCTATGATGAAAACGGAGATTTAGCTTATGAAAAAATAAGAAAAAAAGGTAAGAAGTTTTTACATAGAAGATATATAGATGGTGCAGAAATTTGGGGAATGGAAGAAGGTATTTATACTGAAACTTTCCCAGGAAGTAAAAGTTGGAGTATTAAAGAAAGACCAGGAGCTAAAAAAGCATATTATCCTGGACAAGAACAACTTTTATATAATTTGCCTGGTGTAATTAAAGGGATAAAAGAAGAACAAACTATTTTTATAACTGAAGGAGAAAAAGATTCTGATAGTTTAATAACTAGGGGATTAATAGCTACTACAACAAGCATAGGGGCTACCAAGGGTGACTTAGGTAAAAAGTGGCCAAGTAGATTTAATAGTTTTTTTAAGGGTGCGAATGTCGTATTATTACCTGATAATGATGAACCAGGTAAAAGATTCATGGAACACATAGCTATCGAATTAAAGAACATAGCTAATAACATAAAAATTGTTGAATTACCTGATTTATCAAAAAAAGAAGATATAACTGATTGGTTGGAGTATGGAAATGATATTTATGATCTTCAAGCTCTTGTAAAAAGAACAGATGAATTTATAGAGTTTAAAGGGAATATAATTTATGACTACAACTGGAGTGATGTTGGAAACGCAGAAAGATTAATATCACTTCATGGGAAAGATATTAAGTTTAATGTAAATAGTGGTAAATGGTATGTTTGGAACGGAGTTAATTGGGAACTAGATAATTCTTTTAAAGTAGAAAATTTATATAGAACAGTATTAAGAAGATTCCAAAATGCAATACCAAATATAAATATATCTGATGATGAAATTGCAACTAAGAAACAACAAGAAAAAGCTAAAGGTTTTGTCCTTAGAAATGAAACTGATGGGAAAATTAAAAGCGTACTGAATCAAGCAAAGACTTTCAAAGGAATAAACTTCATGGAAAGTGATAAGGATGATTATTTATTTAATACACCTAATGGAACAATAAATTTAAGAGATTTAAGTCAAAAAAAACATGATAGAAAAGATTTAATTACTCAATGCAGCAATTATAGTTTTAATAGAGAAAATGATAAGTGTCCAAATTGGATAGCTTTTTTAAATAGAATTTTTTGTAATGACCAAGAATTAATAAATTATGTTCAAAAAGCAGTTGGATATTCCCTAACTGGAGATATGTCAGAGCAATGTCTTTTTATGCTTTGGGGTGGTGGAGCAAATGGTAAATCTACATTTGTTAAAGCACTAGAAGATATTATGGGAACTTATGCAGCGACAATCAAGGGTGAAACATTAATGGAGAAGAATGGACAAGATGGAGCTAGGGGAGATTTAGCAAGGCTAACTAATAAAAGAGTTGTTATAGCTTCAGAGCTTCAAGAAGGACAAGTTTTTAATGAGCCGTTACTGAAAGTATTATCAGCAGGTGAAACTCTACCAGTTCGTTTTATGTACCAGGAAGAATTTATGTTAAAGCCAAAGTTTAAATTATGGATAATGACTAATAAAAAGCCTAAAGTCAAAGGTAACGACCATGGAATTTGGCGTAGATGGAGAATGATTCCTTTTAAATATAAATTTACAGAGAAAGAGAAAGATCCTAACTTTTATGAGGAAAAATTAAAGCCTGAATTAGAAGGAATATTATTATGGGCCATTACAGGTTATCAAATGTGGAAGGAACAAGGCTTTGAAGCCCCTAAGGAAGTAATGGAAGCAGTTGAAGATTATAAAATGGATATGGACCAAGTAGCAAGATTTATAGAAGATTGTTGCAAAGTTGGTGAAGAATATGAATGTACTGGTTCAGCTATGTATGATAAATATATTAACTGGTGTATAGCAGAAGGAGAGAATTATAAAATGACTAATCACAAACTTGCTAGAGATTTAAAAGAAAAAGGATTCGTTAATAAAAGAGATATGAACGGTAAGAAGTGGATTGGAATTGGAGTTAACTCATTTAAGTAATATGTATATTATATGTACCTTTTATGTAGGTTTAAGATTAAAAGGTACATACCACTTAAAATGGCATTATTACTATATTTATTATATATATATTATTTATTTATGTATATTATGTATATTAAATAAATAAATTATATAAAAATATACATAAAAAATATATATAGACCTTTTTGTTTTTTGAAATATACATAGTAAAAAATATGCTTTAAATCGAGTTATACCAACGGTTGTAGGGTTTTATGTAATATACATAATAGTACATAAAAATATACATAAATTAATTTGGGAGGGCATATGGAAGATGTAGAATATCTAAAACTTAAATATAACTATTATCTTAAAAGAATTAAAAAAGCTGATAGTTATCTTAGAAATTGTAGTAAAGAAAATTATGAAAAATATTATCCAAAAGCTATAGATTTAATAAATAAAATAGATTTAATTATAGCAGCACTTAAAAAATTAAATATTGAATTTGATGTAGAAAAGGAATTTAAAATATGAAAATAGATTTTAGACAAGTTTATATAGATAGATTAATTGAAATAGAAAACCAAATTAGAAAAATGAGAAAATTAAATAATTGGACAGGCTATGGAAAACTAAAAGAAGAAAAAATAAAAATTAAAGAAATACTAAGGGGGAAATAAAAAGTTATGCAATTAAAAGAGCTAGAAAAATTTTTGAAAGACTATACTTGCTTAGAATGTAAGATTAGAAATATAGAGTTAGAGTTACAAGAATATGATGAAGCATTAATAACTGGAGTAGATACTAGTAGAGAAGCAATAAGCAAAACATATAAAATAAGTTCTACTGTAGAAGATGCTACTATAAGGAAAGAAAAATTAGAGAAGGAATTAAATTTCCTTAGGATGATGAATAAGAAAATGAAAAATATAATAGAGTGTTTAGATGAAAAAGAAAAACATTTACTTGATACATATACTAATGTAACTACTAATAGAGAAATTGCTACATTATATAATGTAACTGAAACAGCAGTTTGTAGGTGGAAAAAGAAAGTATTGATAAAAATCAACAATTTATTGTACTTAAGTTGATAAGTTTCAACAAAAATTTATAAACGTTTAACTATGTGTAAATTTTAACTGGTATTATAGTAGTATAGAAAAAGTGCTTAGGAGAAATCTTGAGTGCTTTTTTATTTTGTACGGAAAGGAGCTATTAAAATGATTAAAACAGTTTGTGAAACTATTTATCATAAGAAACCTAAGGAAAAGTTTAGATTAATTAAGCAGCTAGAATCTAAAGGTAAGATTACTGACTGTAACGGCTTTTTAATAGTTCAATATTATAAAGGGATTAGAGTTTTATAGGGAAGGAGGTGAGAATATGGGAATAAGCAATAAAGGTGGTAGACCATTAAAGTTTAAAAGTCCAGAAGAGTTGCAAAATAAAATTGATGCTTATTATGAATGGGCTAAAGAAAATAAGAAACATATTACTATAACGGGTTTAGCTTGGTTCTTAGATACTAATAGACAAACATTACTTAGGTATGAAGAAGAAGATAGCGAGCTGTTAAAGAGTGTTAGTGAAGATGTGAGACAAGCATTTCGTGACACGGTAAAAAGGGCTAAAGCTAGAATAGAAATGGAATATGAAGAAAGCTTATATAATAAGAATAGTGCTGTTGGAGCTATATTTACTCTTAAAAATAACTATAATTATGTAGATAAGCAGGAAGTTGCACAGAAAGTAGAGAATATTGAGGTTAAATTAGGTGATTAATATCAATGTATAATATCTGTATAAACTATGTATAAAAGCTTAATTATTGTATTATTATTCATAATAATATGTATAATGTAAAAATATTTAGCGAAGTTGTAAAAGTGAAATAAGGTTAATTATGCTTAAAGTGTTGGTATCACTAGCTTTAACGGTAATTAGCATTATCTTTTGTGATTTCGCTAAATTTTGATTTAGCGAAGTTATTCAAGTAAATAGTTTTAATAAATAAAAATTAAAATAAGATGTAAAAAGTATTATTAATAATAAAATGATATATAAAGCTTAAATATAAGATGAAAATAAATGTAAACCTACAAATAAATTAGGATGGGGGGGTACCCTTCTATTTGGGAGCTGACCCATGGTTCACTAATCAAATTTATTTTTTTTCAAAACAAAGGCCAAAAAGAAAGGAGTGGTAAATTTGAAGTTTACTATTTCAAAGAAATGCTTTAATAAATCTTATTTGCCACAACTTGAAAACTATAATATAAGATACAATGTTTATTATGGTGGTGCTGGTTCTGGTAAATCTCATTTTGTAGTGCAGAAAATGATTTACAAATATCTTAAATATCCAGGAAGAAAAGGATTAGTAGTAAGAAAAGTTTCTAATACTTTAAGAGAATCTATTTTTGCTTTATTTAAAAGTGTTCTTGGAGATTGGAAGTTATATGAACAATGTAAAGTTAATAAAACAGATATGACTATTGAGTTACCTAACGGGAGTTCTTTTATTTTTAAAGGTATTGATGATCCTGAAAAAATTAAATCTATAGCAAATATAGATGATATTATCGTCGAAGAAGCAACTGAGGTAGATGAATTTGATTTTGACCAATTGGATTTAAGACTTAGAAGTCAAAATGGTTTATTACAAGTCCATGTCATGTTCAACCCAGTAAGTAAAGCAAATTGGGTTTATAAAAGATGGTTTAAAGATGGATATGATAGCAAAGATACTGTTGTACTTCATACAACTTATGAGGATAATCAATTCTTGCCACAAAGTTATGTTGATGCTCTTTTAAAAATGAAAAAAACTAATCCAGTTTATTTTAGAATTTATGCTTTAGGAGAATTTGCTACTTTAGATAAATTAGTATATACCAATTGGGAAGAAAAATATTTCGATTATAGAGAAGTATTGGCCAATAATAAAAATGCTAAAGCTATATTTGGACTAGACTTTGGATATACCAATGACCCTACTGCGTTTGTAGCTTCAATTATTGATAGTGTAGATAAGGTAATTTGGATTTTCGAAGAATTCCAAGAAAAAGGTCTTACTAATAAAGATATAGCAGAAAGAATTATAGATAGAGGTTTCAGAAAAGAAGTTATAACTTGTGATAGTGCAGAACCAAAATCTATTGATGAATTAAAACTTAATGGTCTTGATAGAGTTCGACCTGCAATAAAAGGCCCTGATTCTATCCTTAATGGAATTCAACTTATTCAACAATATAAAATTTATGTTCATCCTAATTGCAAAGAAATAATTGAAGAATTTAAAAATTATACATGGATTAAAGATAAAAAAACTGGTGAGTACATTAATAAACCTATAGATAAATATAATCATGGACTTGATGCTTTTAGGTATGGAGTTAGTACAGAAATTAAAGTGTATATTCCAAAAGTAAGATTATTAGATAGAAAAATTTTAGGATTATAAGAAAGGAGGGATATTTTTGGATGAAATTTTATTACAACAAATTATAGATGATGAAGTAGAATTAAATCTATCAAATTCAAATCATATGGATTTAGTTAAGAAAAGTCAAGATTTATTCAATAAACTAAAAACTAAATATGAAAAGATGTATCAGTATTACCAAGGGAAAACTGATGCAATAGGTAATTATAAATTTATAACTTCTAGAAGTAATAATAAAATAAATCTTAATTATATTAAAAAATTTGTAAAAGAAGAAGTTTCATATAGTGTTGGAAAAGAAATTTCTTATGAATCATCATCAGGGAATAAAGAGTTTGTAAAAGATATTAATTACACTATATCTCATTGGAAATCAAGTCATAATATTGATTTAATGAAATATATGCTTATATTTTCAGAAGTTTATGAACTTTATTATATTGATAAAGACAACAATTTTTCTTCTAAAATTATAAAGCCAACGGAAGGTTATGCTTTTACAAATGAATTTGATGAAATAATTTTATTTATACATTGTTTTAAATCTGAATTTACTAATAAAGAATTTATAGATGTATATTCTAAAAATTCTATGTGGAGATTAAATGATAAATTTGAAATTATAAAAGGGCCAACAAATCATATTTTCAAAAAGGTTCCTGTAGCTCATGGAGTGCTTTCATATGAAAGAGAAAATGATACAATTTATTCTGATATTAAGGGGTTACAAGATGCTTTTGAAACAAATTTATCTGATATATCAAATGAAATAAGTGATTTTAGAAATGCTTATTTAAAATTCTTAAATTCTCAAGTAGATAAAGAAGATGTTGAGAAGATGAAAGAATTAGGAATCCTTCAATTTAGTAATCCAGATGGTAATGCTGAATGGCTAATAAAAAATATTAATGATACTTTTATTCAAAATAGTTTAAATACCTATGAAGATAAAATTTATCAGATAGGTTGCCACATTAACGCTAATGAAAAGATGCAAAGTAATACTTCTTCTTTAGCATTAAGAGCTAGATTAAATAGTATGGAAAATAAATGTACTCTTAATACTAATGCACATAAAGATATTCTTAAATCAAGAATACAATTTTTAAGTATTTATCTAAGAGTTAAAAAAGGAAAAGATTATGATCCAAAGGATATAACTCCTAAATATACAGCTAATATTCCTCAGGACGATTTAATGACTGCCCAAATTCTTGCACAAGTTCCAGAAGGAACTATAAGTAAAGAAACTGGAAGAGCTCAATTTAGTTTTATTCCTAATGCAATAGTTGAAGGAGAAAGAGTAGCTAAAGAACAAAAAGAAGAAATAGATAAACATCCTGATTTACCAGGTGGTGGAGAAGATGAGTAACTTTGAGGATTTTATTAAAAACTTATTTGAAAATTCTTATTTTAATCTTGAAGAAGTAAATAGGAAAAAAGAAGAAGATAAAAAAGAGCTTTTAAATGAAATTGGATGGCTGCTATTAGTATATTTCATTGAAGATGGATTTTTGAAAATTCCAAAATCAACTCAAAAAACACTTTATAATAGATTTTCTAAAAAAGTATTAAATATGTTTTCCAATGAAACAGAGCAGGAAAGAGCTACAGTAACGGAAATATTAGAAAATACGTTACATGAAAGCTCTATTTTTTATGATTTAGAATTCAAAGTTGGATTAAACAAGGATGCTAAGGTAACTGAAGAGTTAATTAATAAAGATGCACAAAAATTCATTAAAAAGAAGTATAAAGGTTCAACTTTCAGTAAAAGAATTTGGGAAAACAACAATGAAATTTCCAAAGAACTTCAGAATGAAATTGAAAAGTTACTAAAGGGAGAAACTTCAGTAAATGAAATTAAGAAAAACATTGAAGATAGGTTTGAAACCAGTAAATATAATGCTAAAAGGTTAGTAGATACTGAAGTAGCAAGAGTTCATGATGAAGTTTTTAAGAAATATTGCAAAGACAATGGAGTAGAAGAATTAATTTATAAGGCAACATTTTGTAATACTTGTGAAAAGTGTAGAAGCAATCATAATAAAGTGTTTAAAATTGATGAAGCACCACATTTGCCTCAGCATCCAAATTGCAAGTGCTATTTCTCAATAAAGAATATATATACGTAAATAATATACTCGTAAATGAAAATTAACTAATAAAAATGTATAAATTGAATTTCATGATATAATCATTTTTGTAAAAAGGAGTGATTATATGAATAAAAAGGATGAGATTTATAAAAAAGTTAAAAAAGTCTTAATTAAAATTTCAATAGTAATTGGAATAAGTATATTAATTTTATTATTTTTAGCAGTACCAATTATAATCTTTTTTTTATTAAAAAATGGAGTTGAAAAAGGCGCTGAAGATTCATGGGCAATAGGAGTAGGATTCTATGGAGCTTTATTGGGAGGATTAGGAACCATCATAGCATTTTTAGTAACAAGTTATCAAACAAATAAAATTCAGAGAGAAAATAGCAGTATGATAGAAAAACAATTTAATGAAGATAAGAGAATAAGTGTAAAACCTTACTTAAAATTTAATATATTTTTTGAAGCAACTCCAGCAACTTTAGATAAAAATAGATGGGATACTAATGATTTATTAGAATTTAATAATGAGTATATTAATATGACTTCAATTCATTCTTTTCTTTTAACAGATTCTAAATTATTTATTGAAATTAAAAATTTAGGGTTTGGTCCTGCAATAGATATTAATGTAGTAAAAATTTCTATTGATAAAAAAATATATGATCGTTCATATTGTTCAAGATGTAACAATCATTTTGAAGTTATAGACAGAAATAATTTAAAAGTATTATGCTTAAATTTAAGGTGTTTAGAAAAATTTTGGGAGAGTAAAGATTTTAATAATAAAATTGGTGCAAAAAAAGTACTTATAGAAAGATATAGTATACCTGATACTGAAATAATTATGGATATAGAATATATAGATATATTTGATAATAAATATTTGAAAAGGATATGTATAATAATTGGAGCTATCCCATCAACAATATTATATATGTCATATCCAGATGATACTGATAATGAATATATACTATCAGGTCTTCAATGTAAAATTAATATGATTAGAGAAAAATGTAAAGAAATATGTGTAGAAAAAGAGAAAATCTATAAATGATTTTCTCTTTTTCTATTTTAAATGGAGGGTAAATTGAATGAAAAAAAGTGAATTAATAAATTTATTTGCAGATTTAGCAGATGATGCTGATATTGATGAAGCTTTAGCTGGTACTGAGTTAGTTAAAGGTTTTATAAATAAAGGACTAACTCTAGATGCTTTTAAAAGCAAATTAAAAGAAAAGGACTTTAAAGCCTTTTTAGAAATGGAAGGAGGAAAAGACTTTGAGAAAAGATTAAAGGAATGGAAAAAGAATAATCTTGAAAAAGAGTTAGAGCCATTTATCCAGGAAAAATATCCTGACTTAATTACAGATCCAACTCAAAAGAAAATCTTAGAACTTGAAAAGAAATTAGCTGATGAACAAAAAGCTAATGCAAGAAAAGATTTAATTACAGAAGCTATAAAATATGCTAATGAAAAGAAAATACCTAGCAATTTAGTAGAAAATTTCTTAGGTGAAGATTTAGAAAAGACTAAGGTTAACTTAGATTCTTTTGTAGAATCTATTAATCCATGGGTACAAGAACAAGTCGATGAAAGGTTAGGAGCAAGTTCATGGGTTCCTGGCGGTAATGGCGGAAATGCTACCAGTAACTTAGGTTCTGAAGCTGCTAAAAGAAGAAATGAAAAAAGCGAATTAACTAAACCGGAAGGTTGGTAAAAAGGAGGAATATTAATGTTTATTAATAATAAAAAGACAATTTATAAAAATGATGTTGAAATTTTGGCAACTGAAAAGAATTTAGTTTCTTTTACTTCAACAATTTCAGATAGTGAAATTGAAGCTGACCAAGAAGGATTTAAAATAGTTCCTAAAGGATCACTTGTAGATGCATCTGGAGTTGTAAAAAATGATGCTACAGTTGTAGGAATTTTATTAAATTCAGTTGATGTTACTAATGGACCTCAACCTGGTGCCGTTATAGTTGAAGGTTATATTTTAAAAGATAGATTACCAGTTGCTCCTGAAGAAGCTGCAATTGGTGCTTTAAAGAAAATAACATTTAGATAGGGAGTGATATTAATGGCAAGAATAGATGAATTATTTAATAGTAATACAGTTTTAAATTATTATAAGGATGTTGTAATTCCGCCAAGAATAGGAGAAATTTTATTTCCACCTAAAAAGATACAAGGAATTAAACTAGACATTATAACAGGTGCAGACGGTTTACCAGTAACGGCATCTGTACATGCTTTTGATACTGCAACTGAATTAGCAAGTAGAGAAGCAATAGAAGCTGGTGGTGCTAAATTAGCATTAATAAAAAGAAAAATCAGAATAGGTGAAGAAGATATCATAATGATAAATTCACCAAGAACTAAAATGGAACAAGATATGGCAATAGATAAGCTGTTTAATGATTCTGAAACAATGGTTGAATCAGTAAAAACTAGAGCTGAAGCTATGAGAATGGAGCTTTTAACTACTGGAGAAATAAATATAAATGAAAATGGATTAGCAATAAAATTAGATTATAAAGTTCCTAGAACTAATAAATTAACTTTTGATTGGAGCGATGAAGCTAATGCTAAACCTTTTGATGACATAAAGAAAATGACTAGAGCTATTAAGAAAGCTAGTGGATTTGCACCTGATACAATCTTAACATCAGAAGCTATAATTGATAAAATCTGTGCTTGTGTTTCTGTTAGAAAAGCTATATTAGGAGTTAATTTTGAATCTATATTAGACATAGATACATTAAATGCAAAAATGAAGGCATTAAGATTACCTAAGTTACAAGTTTATGGAGATAACGATTCTTATAGAGTACAACTGAAAAATGGTAAATATGAATCAAAACAATTTATTCCAGACAACGTAATGTCATTCTTCAAGATTGGACAATTAGGTGAATCTATATACGGATTAACTGCTGAAGAAATTGAATTAATTGGTTCTAACCAAATAGATGAAGCTAAAATGGTAGGTAATATTTTCGTAGGTGTTGAAAAAACAACTGATCCAGTAGCTAGATATACTAAGGCTGCTACCACATTTTTACCAACACTTAAAAGTGGGGCTTCTTTAGGAATTGCAACTGTAACTCTTTCATAAATCTATTTTCAATTTGAGGTGATTATATGAATGAAATTATCCAGGATTTATTAATAGATCTTCCTAAAGCTCCACCTAACAAATTAGAACTTTTAATTAAGAGAGCCATTAATCAAATAAATAATTATCTAAATAAAAACTTTAGTGAAAGTGATTGTATTAAAAATTTTAAATATGCTATAGAACAAATAGTATTAGATACGTATTTGTATCAACAATCTAAACAATATAAAGATGGAATTGTAAGAATAACAGAAGGTGAAAGAAGTATTGAATATAAAAGTACTTCTTCTACAGGAAGAGTTATTTTTACAGATGAAGTTAAAGCTATGCTACCAACTCCTTATGTGAGGTTAATGGGATAATGGTTTTATTCCCGAATGCAGCTATAACTATTTATAACAAATTTTATGACAATACTTTAGAAAGAGATTGTTATAAAAGAACTGTTATAGAGAATGTAGATTGGCAAGAAAAACAAGAAGGTAGCATAAAAGAAAAAGGATTGGTGCTTGATTCTAGCATTAAAATTTTTATAGATAAACTTGATAATTATATTTCTCCTAAAGCTTTTAGAAGATTAGGACCTGAAGAAAGAGAAAATTATTTTACTTTAGATATAGGTGATTTAATTGTAAAGGGAGATATTGATTTTGAAATAACTGGTCAAAAACCTTTTACAATAAAGAATTTAGAACAAAATTATGATGATGTAGTATCCATTTTGGCAATTTCTAAATTCTCAGAACACTTTGAAGTGGGGTGTAAGTAGTATTTATGGATGTTCGAATTGAAATAAATAGTACAAAGGATATCTTGGCCAAAAGGAAACTACAAGATGGTGGCCCAGCTCAACAACTATTCACTAAAGAATGTGCTCTTTGTTTTAATAATTATGTTCCTTTTAAAAGTGGAACACTTAAAGATTTGGATGTAAAAATAAATTTAGATAATATAGTTTATTACGCTCCTTATGCTAGAAAACAATATTATGAAAATAAAGGTAATGGAAAAGGTGGAGTGAATCGTAGTGGCCAAAGAGGGCGTTTCTGGGATAAACGTGGATTTGCAGATCATAAAGATGAAATAATTAATAAAGTAGCAGACTTTGTAGGTGGTAAAAGAGTATGACCGTTATTGAAAGTATAAGAAATTTTATTAAAAAGTGTCCGCATTTAGAAGAGTTTGAAGGAGCTATAAGAATAGGAGTTGATTATCTTGATAAAGAAACAACAACTTATTCCATTGAAAAAGTTCCTTCTAATCCAATTATAAAAAAATATGTAGATGGCTCTTGTAAAAAGCAAGAGCTTTTTATTTTTTCCAGTAGAGAAAGTTATGGTCCTGATGTTTTTAACAATCTAGACAATATAAATTTTTATGAAAAATTTGCAGAATGGATTGAAGAAATGAATATTAAAGGAGAATTACCTTTACTCGATAATGGAAGAAAAGCTGAAAAGCTAGAAGTAACCAGTAATGGCTATGCTTTTCAAACTGATGTTGATAAAGCTCAATATCAAATTCAGTTAAGATTAATTTATATAGAAGAAAGGAAGTAGATAGAATGGCAAAATCCATAAGAAATAGAATATTAGTTGCGGATTATTTAAAAGTTGGGGAAGAGTTTGTTTTAATGGGAACTGGATTTACAGATATTAATGAAAGCCCAAACGCTAAAACAAATAAAAAGCAATATGTAAATGACAAATCTCCAACATCTTCAATAGTTTCTTACGAAGCAGAGTTTTCTTATGAAACTGACCAAATAAGAGATGAAAAAGCAGTAGAATTCATTTGTGATATAGGAGAAACTCATAAGGTTGGAGCGGATGCTGAAACAGAATATTTAAGAGTAGATCTAGATAAGCCAGCACAAGCAGAAAGTTCTTTTAGAGCTAGGAAGTTTAGCGTTGCTATACAAGTAGATGAATTTGGGGCTAAAGATGGAGAAATGAGTGCTAAAGGAAAGCTATTAACTAAAGGTGATTTAGTTGTTGGTACCTTTAATGTAAGTACAAAGGAATTTACAGAAGGGTTTACTGCTAAAGGAAAGTAAAATTATGAGGTGATTTATTATGAACATAAATGGAATAGAATTTGAATTTGATGCATATGATCTTGAAGATGCAGAAAAAGCTCAAAAAGAAATGAATAAAGTTGTTGCAGCATTAAAAAATCCACCAAGAAATTTTAATAGAATTGAAGGTATTAAATATACAGTTAAAATTGTAGGTGATTGTTTAGATAATATCTTTGGTAAAGGTTCAGCAGAAAAAGTATTTAAAGGCAAAACTAATATGAAATTAGCACTAAAATGTTTTGAAGAAATTGCTATTGGAATGCAAGAACAGGATGCTGAATTTAATAAGGAAATTGAAACTACTAGAGAAAAATATTCACCAAACAGGGCTGAAAGAAGAAATAATAGATACAATAAGAAAAATAAAAAATAATGAATATATTAATAGATTTAGTTCCTGAGGAAGTAGAAATAAATGGAGCTAAGTATAAAATTAGGAGTGATTTTCGTACTTCAATTTTATTTGAGTTATTAATGTTTGATGAAGATATTTCTACAGAAATTAAGTTTATCCAAGCACTTCATTTATATTTTCCTAAATTACCTTCACTTGAAAATTTTGAAGAAGCATTAAATAAAATAATGTGGTTTTATGGTGGTGGAAGAGAAGATAAAGAAGTAATTTCTAAAAAAAATGGTAGTTCTTCAAGAAAAGAAAAAAACATATATTCATTTGAATATGATGATGAATATATCTATAGTGCTTTTCTAAGCCAATATAAGGTCGATTTGCAAGACATAGAGTATTTACATTGGTGGAAGTTTAAAGCTATGTTTAAGGGGCTTTCAGAAGACAATAAGATAGTTGAAATAATGAAATTTAGATCTAAAGATTTAACTACAATAAAAGATAAAGAAGAAAGAAAATTTTATAAAGAAATGCAAGAACTTTATGCACTACCTAATATAAAAAATAAAGCAGAAGATGAAAAATTAAGAGCTATTGAAGATGCACTAATGGAAGGTAAGGTTTTAAATTTATGTTAAATGTAGTATAATTATGGTAAATCTTTAAGGAAAGAGGAAATAAAAATGGGAAAATTTAATTATGAAAAAATAGGAGCAACTTTTTTACAAGGTTTACCAAATGTTGAATACTTATCTCATTGTATCTTATCCTTTGATAATGAATATTTAATAATAGAAAATGTAAATATTAAAGGAATATTAAAAAGAAAAGTTGAAGTTTTAAATACTTTTAAAATAAAACATGAGAAAATAATATCTTTTGACATTATTGATAAAACTAATATAGAAACAAAGAAAAAATCTGTTCTAGCAAGAGGACTTGCAGGAGATATTTTATTTGGACCAGTTGGTGCACTCCTTGGTGGATTATCTGGTTCTAAAACTGATATAAAACAAAAGAATGAATATTTTTTAAATTTAGGTTATTATGGTAAAGATAAAAAAGATATAAAAACTATTATATTTAGAATGGGAACAACTGATAAATTTGCAAGAGAATTTATACAAAGATATAACAATAATTTTTTAACTTTAGATATAAACGAAAATGGAGAAATAATTTTGTAATAAATTTTAAAACACCTACATAAGTAGGTGTTTTTTTATTGGAGTTGATTAATACGGATGAAATAAGGTGTCCTTGTTGTAATCAGCTTTTACTAAAAGCTTCAATTACATTAGGGAAATTAGAAATTAAATGCTGTCGTTGTAAAAAAATTATAAAAATAAATATAAAAAAAAGATAGAGCTTAGAGCCACACAATAAGTAGTGAGCCAATGCCTACTTTTTATTTTTAAATAGAAAGTAGGTGATTTAATGGCAGATGGAACTATAGTTATTGATACCAAGATAGACAATCAGGGTGCAGAAAAAGGTGTTGGAGATATAAGAAAACAAGCTGCAAAGTTAGCACATGAGTATAAAAAAGCTGGTATGAGTTCTTCTGACGCTTGGAAAAAAGCTTGGAGTGAAATAGGCAGAGAAAACTCTAATGGGACAAAAAAAGTTAAAGCAGATATGGAATCTATTGCATCATTAGCTCGTAAGTGTGCTGGAATATTAGCAGGTGTTTTTGTTATAGATAGAATTAAAGATTATGCTACATCTGTTTATAAAACTGGAATAGAATATAATGCTTTATCAGAACAAGCCCAAGTTGCATGGTCAACTATCCTTGGAAGTCATGAAGCAGCTTCTAAGATGATGGCTGAAATTACCGATTATGCTGCTAAAACCCCCTTCAGTAAGATGGGTGTTGATACTATGGCTAAACAGTTAACTAATGCAGGCTTTGAAGGCCAAGCAGTATTTGACCAATTAACCAAAATAGGTGATATGGGTTCGGCTTTTGGTATTCAAGAAGATTCCTTAAGAGAAATGGTTAGACAATATGCACAAGTTCAGCAAGCACAAGTAGCATATACAGAAGATTTAAATATCTTACAAGATAGAGGTATTCCAATTTACAAAGCTCTTGGAGAGGTAATGGGAGTTCCAGTATCTCAAGTTAAGAAATTAGCTTCTCAAGGTAAGGTTACGGCTGATGTTTACAATAAAGCTATAGATAGTATGGCGAATAAAACAAAAGGAGCTATGGAAGCTCAATCTCAAACTTTTAACGGTATGATGTCTACTTTAGAAGATAATTTAAGTGTTCTATGGGGATATTTGACTAAAGATTGGTTTGCTAACATGAAAAACTCATTAAGCTCATTTTTACCTAAACTAGAAGACTTTGTTACTTTAGTTGGTACTGATGGATTTACTGGAGCAGTTGATAAAATGCTTCCTCAATTAAGCCCACTTGTTAATTTACTTTCAGATATAGGAAGTTTATTAAGTACAGTAGTAATTCCTTCCCTCTTAGACTTTGGTGGTTGGGTAGCAGAACATATTCAACCTATTGCTTTTTTAGCAACTGTAATTGGGAGTTTAGCTTTAGGATTTAAAGCTTATAGTATTATTTCAAGCATAATCCCGTTAGTTCAAGGCCTTGCAGCAGTATTTGGATTATTAGAAGTAGAAACTTTAGGAGAAGCAGCTGCACAATGGTATGTTAACCTAGCTTTTTTAGGCTTCCCAATAACGTGGTTAATAATAGGTTTAGTTGCTTTAGTTGGAGCTTTTGCTTATCTATGGACAACATCCGAAGGATTTAGAAACTTTTGGATTGGAATGTGGGAAACAGTAAAGGAAGCTTGTATTTCAGCATGGAATGGTATATCTCACTTTTTTACAGAAACAATACCAAATGCTTTCAAAAAGGTAATTAATTTCTTTAAAGAAGATTGGAAAGAGATCTTATTATTTATTGTTAATCCTTTTGCTGGTGCTTTTGCATTAGCCTATAAACATTGTGAAGGCTTTAGGGAATTAGTAAATAATATTAAAGATTTCTTTGTTAACGGATTTGAATACATTAAAAATTCTATAGTTCAATGGGGATCAGATACATTAGAAGTTATTAAAAATTGGGGAACTAATATTAAAAACTTTTTTTCTGAAAAATTTTATGAGTTAAGTCATTTACTTTCAGAATTTGTATGGATTATTTTTTATAAATTACAAAATTGGGGAGATGCTGTATGGGCATTTTTCACAGAAACAATTCCAAGTTGGATTCAAAGTATAGCTGATTGGTTTTCAGAGCTTCCACATCATATAGGATATGCTTTAGGTTTTGTAATCACAAAGCTTATTATGTGGGGAGTCCAAGTTATAGATTTTATTGCTACTAACGTTCCTATTTGGATTGATAATATAACAAACTGGTTTGCTGAATTGCCTGGTCGAATTTGGACTTGGTTAACAGATTCCTTAAACAAAGTAAAACAATGGGGAATCGAAATGGGAGTACAAGCTACTCAAATAGCAACTGAATTTTTAATTAATACTGGTACATGGCTTTCTCAACTCCCAGGAAAGATATGGGCTTATATTACAGATACTTTGAATAAAGTAAAAGCTTGGGGAATTGAAATGGGAATAAAGGCAAGTCAGGTTGCTGCTGAGTTCTTAAATAATACAATAGCATATTTTAAAGAGTTACCAGGTAGAATTTATAATTATATCTCTGATGTTTTAAACAAAATAAAACAATGGGGATTTGAGATGGGCGTTAAAGCTGGACAAATAGCAGGAGAATTTTTGAAGAATACAATAGATTATTTTTCAAAACTACCAGGTCGAATTTGGGAATGGTTAGTAAATACTGTTTCTAAAGTTAAAGCTTGGGGAACTGATTTATGGAATGCTGGTGTGGATTCAGCTAAACAATTAGTTAATTCTGTAGTTAATACAGTAGAAGCTATCCCTGGTAAAATGCGTGATATTGGTAGACATATTGTAGAAGGACTTTGGCAAGGTATTATTAATGCTAAAAACTGGTTCATGGATCAAGTACATGGTTTCTTTAGTGGTATAGTCGATGGAGCTAAAGCAGCCCTTGGAATTCATTCTCCAGCTAGAAAAATGATTCCTGTTGGGGATTATACTGTTCAAGGTATGGAAGTTGGTATTGAAAAAAGAATGCCTGACTTACAAAGCAATATGAAAGAAAAACTATTAAATTTAACTAGGGAAATGAAAGCTAAAGTAGCTTATGAATCACAAAGCTTAGGTGCTTCTATAGTTTCAAGAAATACAACTGAATTTATCAATAAAAATAACAATAATGATGAAAATAATCCAAGAAAATTTATTTTAAATATCGAAAATAAAAATTACCTAGATGGTGAAGAATTAGCAGGACATACAACACAAAAAGTTATCGAAAATATAGGTGAAAGCCAAGACAGTTACACAATAAGTACAGGAGGTGAGTTTAGCTTTGCGTAGACCAGTATCTTTTAATTTTAATAATAAAAATTCTTGGTACGGTTTTAAAATAAAGATTTTAGATAAAATTATAATTCCATTCCCACAGAAAAAGCAATCTACTATAAAAATACCAGGTGGAGAAGATCAAGTTGAAGTAGAAGGGGGCTATGAAGATATAACTATTCCTGTAAAAATTGATATTCTTGATAAAAAAATGATTAAAACTAAATATAGAGAGATTAAAAGATGGTTATCTATTATAGAAGATGACCATCTTATTTTTTCAGATGATTTAGATTTTTTTTATAAAGTAAAGATGATAGATCTTAAAGAATTTGAAACACAATTTCAGATTTCTGGAGTTGCTACAATTAATTTTATTTGTTCCCCTTACCTTTACTTGGTTAACGGTGAATGTGAAATTGATTTTGAAAATAATCTTTTTAATGAATTCCCACTTAGTGCAGAACCCGTTTATAGAATTGTTGGTAATGGAACCATTAAATTAAATATAAATTCAAAGGTAGTAACTATTGATTTAGCAGATGAAATAATTATAGATATTCCTAGAAAATTAACTTTAAGAAATGGATATTTTGAAGGCAAAAGAAAAAAAGGGAAATGGGAAGATTTAGAGCTTACTCCTGGAGATAATAATTTAAGTTATGAATTAACTCCAGGAAGTACCTTAGAATCTTTTACCTTAATTCCTAATTGGAGGACACTATGAGTATTGAATATTACAAAGGCAATAATACTAATTATGAATTTGACGGTGATGTTACTCTAGTACCAAATAAAGCAATATTTGATATAACTATGAATGGTATTTGTGAAATTGAAATAAATCACCCTTATGACAAAGAAGGTAGATGGAAAATAATAAATGGTAATGGAGTCATAAAAGCCCCTACCCCTTACTCTAAAGGGCAATTATTTGTTATTTATAGCATAGATAAAAATATGTTAACTACTGGCCTTAAAATTAAAGCTAGACATATTTTCTTTGATTTGTATTATTCAACTACAGAAGATATAAGAGCTGTTAATTGTAATTGTCAAAGAGCATTAGATATTCTGTTTAATGGGACTAAGTTTACTGGCCACTCTAATATTAAAAAAAATAATACTTGTTACTTTGTTAAGCAAAATAGAATTGAAGCTATAAATGGAAGTAATAAGGACAATACAATTATAAATAGATGGGGCGGAGAAATATTTCTTGATAATTTCGATGTCTATATAAATGAGCATATTGGAGAAGATAAGGGGCTTGAAATTCTGTATGGAACTAATATGTTAGATCTTGGCCTAAAAGAAAATAGAAAAGATATAGTTACTAGAATTAAACCAGTTGCTTTTAATGGCAGAAGGCTTCCTGAATTATTTATAGATAGTCCTTTAATTAATAGATATCGAATTGTATATGAAAAGTATATTGAATTTAGTAATTTGAAATTTAAAGGTGATCTACAAAATGAATCTGAAGATACTGAAGATGGAAGTATAATTTTTGAAACTAAAGAAGAGCTTTATAATGCTTTAAGAGAAGAATGTAAAAAGCTTTTTGAAAATGGTATAGATAAGCCTAAAATAACTGGAAATGTTAAATTAGCTGCATTATCTAATACAGAAAAATATAAGTTTGTAAAAGACTTAGTTAACATAAATTTAGGCGATACATTAACGGCTAAACATTTAGATTTAGATATCGATATAAAAGTACGTTGTGTTGGATACAAATGGGATATATTAAAAGAAAAATATATTGATGTTACCATAGGTGATGTAGTAAGAAATTATTTTCAAAAACAAAGTGATACTACTCAAAAGGTTAATTCAATTTTAAATGAAAATGGAACTGTTAAAAGTTCTGAACTTGAAGGAGCAATAAATGCTTTAAAGGCTCCTTTATTAGCACAAAAAAGCAGAGCTAAAAAATCAGATGTAGTTGCATGGATTCAGGAAGTTTTAGATCCAAACGACCCTGATTATGGTTGCTTACAAGGTGGAACAAAAGGAATTCAATTATCAAATAAAAGATTAGATGATAATTCAGATTGGGACTTTAGAACCGCTATAACTCCTGAAGGAATAATTGCTGATTGGATAATAGGAAAACTTAGAACAGTTCTTATTCAAAATATGGATGCTTCTTTTGAAATTGATTTAAATAAACCTGGTGGAGCATTATTTAGAAACAATGGAAAAGATGCTATATTAATCGAAAACAATATGATTAAACTATTTAACTGGAAAAAGAATGGCGACTATATAGGGGCTTTAACGGCACTTGTTAGTGAAGGAAATGAAAATAAACCTTTAATAGGTCTAATAAATGATATTGACAGTGCTTTATCACTTGGATATTCCAAGAAAGATAGTAATAAAACTCCTTCTTATATTGAATTTGATAAATATAATATCTTAGAAGATAAAAATAATAAACCTATCCGAGTATATGAAGACATTGACTTTAAAAATAGAAATTTATATAGTGCTGTTTTGAGTTCTTTAAATGATAAATGCTTTATTTATACTAGTGATGAGAAAACTATAATAAAACATGAAGATGTTACTATAAAACTTGAAAAAGGGAAAATAACTTTAGATGGAGATGTAATATTAAATGGAGTTATAAAAAATACAAGTGGTAATACTGTATTTGATCCTAACGCTCCAATTGGCGGAGGAGCTGATGGAGATTGGCAAAATGGTGTAATGAGTTCTAATTGCTTTAGATACCTAAAAGGTTATGAAGGTTTAGGTAGATATGAATATCGAGATAGTGGTGGTGTTCTTACCATTGGTTATGGGGTAACTCATAGTGAACCCGATATATACGCTAAATTAAAAGCTAATGAACCAGTTCCAGAAGAATTAGCAGCTAAAGAAAGTTATACATTAAAAATTAATAGATATGGTAAACCTATAGTAAATAAAGTTAAAGCTTTAGGTTGCACAACACAACAACAATTTGATGCTTTAGTAGATTTAGCTTTCAATGCAGGAACTGGTGTTATAGGTGCTAATAATAGCCTTATGAATGCTATAAGACGAAATCCAACTGATGAAGCATATATAAGACCTATATGGGAAAATTTCTATATTCATGATGATGCAGGTAATAAATTAGAAGGATTAAGACTTAGAAGAATTGCAGAAGCAAATATATATTTCCAAGGTCGTTATGAAAAAAGACAAATTCCTATACTAGGTAGAAATGGGAATCCAACTGGAAGTGTTGTTACAGAAAACAATGGAGATGGATGGTTACCACCTCGAATAGATTCTACTGGTAATTTTAAAACAGTAAATAATGCTTATGGTAACGGATGGATTATTCCCGTTACTGGTGGACAAGTAACCGCAACATTTCCGAGCTACAGTTCAGGAGCTCCCCACTCAGGGATAGATTTTGGTGTTCCAGAAGGAACTCCAGTTCGTGTTTCTAAGGATGGCACAGTAATAAAAAGAAGAGAATTAACCACTTCTTATGGCAAGTATTTATTTATAGACCATGGAGATGGTTTAGTTACTATTTACGCTCACAATAGTCAACTATTAGTAAGTGAAGGACAACATGTTACCGCAGGACAGATTATAGCTAAGAGTGGAAATACTGGAAATTCAACTGGACCACATTGCCATTGGGAGTTACGTGTTAATGGTGTTGCTCAAAATGTAGCACCTTCTTTAAGAATTGGAGATCATGTATAAGAGTAGATTAATTTCTACTCTTTTTTATTTAGAAAGGAGGGTATTATGCAAGATATACAACATATAGAACCTAAAAAAGTATATATAAATAGGGATGAATTGATTGAGATAGAAGCAATAGAGCATGATATTAAGACGCGCTTTATTGACTTTAAGTTTATATCAATTAATAAAGTTTTAGATATAAGCCATTCTTTAGTTGAAATATATGCTTTAAATCAAAAAGGAAATGAGATTTTTAATAATTTAAATATAATAGATGGACCTAAAGGATTAGCAAGGTTGGAATTAACAGATGCTTTATTAGTGCCAGGGACTACAGAATATATGTTGAAAATAAGAACAGAAAACGGTGGTATTCTTAGTTCTAATAAATTTAATTTAATAGTTCATCCTGATTTAATGGTAGGTAATGCTATTGAAGGAAGTAATGAATATACCGCTTTAGATGAAGCTTTAAAGACAGTTGGGAATATTAATGCTACTGAAGTAAGGAGTAAAGAAAATGCTTCTAACATAGCCAAAATAATAGAAAAATTAGATTATACAGCAGAAAGAATGCAGGATAATACAGAAACTATTATTTATAACTTAAAAAATAGAGAAGGCTCTTATGGAGATTGTATTCTTATAAAAGCTGATGATGGAACATTCTCTATGATAGATTGCTTTATGGAAGAAAATTATCAAATAATGATTCAACAACTAGATAAAATTGGATTAACAAAGTTAAAATATCTTTTTATAACCCATGATCATTCTGACCATATAGGAAATGCACCAGCCATTATAGAAAAATATAGACCACAATACATTGTTTTTAAAGATGGTATAGATTATTCTAGGTTGCCAAGCGTAGAGCAAGAATGGGACACTAAAGGTTACCATGACAGAATGTTAGCAGCTGCAGATAAATTTAATGTGAAAAAGATAGTTGCTAATGACCAACAATTTAAAATAGGTAAAAATGACTATATAGAAGCTTTTGCAAGTAAATTTTATGATTATACTAATGAAAATAGTATGAGTGTTAATTATCTTCTAGTATCTCATGGAACTAAAAGCTTATTCCCTGGAGATAGTACAACAGCTACCGAGGCTCATTTACAGAATAGAATAGGTAAAATAGACCTTTATAAACTTTCTCACCATGGAGCCGACGGTGGTAACTCAGACAAGCGATTTGAAGAATTACAAGCTAGGTATTGTTTAATAGATAGATTAGATGTTTATAAGAAAGCTATAATAAAGAACTTTGCTTTAAAATGTCTAAAATATGGCGGTAAAGTTTACTCCAACGATAATAATGATATGACAGTATTTAAGATAAGTCGAGGTGCTATTTATCCATGTTGTCATGAGTATAAATTACCACTTCAATTCCTGGATTACTATAGCGGCAAATATAAAATGACTAATGAAGCTGGTGGAATTGCAACTAAAGGAATTTACCCTTATAAGAGTGATTTCTATTTCGTAAAAGATGATGGATTTATTGCTAAAAATGAGTGGATAAAACATGATGGAATTGATTATCATGCCAGTTCTTCAGGTGCTTTAGATAGAAACTGTTTTATTGAAGGCACTTTTAACGAAAAGCCTTGCTATTACTGGATAGATGAAAATTGCAAAATGGTTATAGAGCCTAAGCTTATTTATTATAACAATAATACTTATTTAATTAAGTCTAATACATTAATGGCAGAAGAAGAGTTTTATGAATACCAAGCTAACTATTATTATGCTGGTAAAGGTGGAGCGTTAAAGAAAAATGAATGGTTTTATAAAGATTCTAATTATTATTGGTTAAAATTTAATGGGGTAATGGCTTCCGAAGAAACCTTATTTATTGAAGGTAAATGGTATGATTTTAATGGAAGTGGAGTATGTACGAATCCTGAAGGAAGAGACACAAAGAATAAAGAATAGAAAGGATTTAAAATAATGAAAGAAATAAAAATAAATGTAGATAATTACAATGAAAATTCTATAAAAACTATAGAGGGAGATAATTTAAGCGAGGTATATAAAATATATATCTGTAAAAATAAAAGAAGAATAGATCTAACAAATAAGATAGCTATAATGGCATACGTAGATGAATATGGTTCTAAGAGAAGTAATATTTTAAATCTTAATATTACTAATGCTGCTGAAGGTGAAATTGAATTACCAATTACTAATATAATTTCAGAACATAATGGAGTGTATGCATGCCAAGTAGCGATTTATGGAGAAAATAATTCTTTAGAACAAACAGCTCCATTTTCTTTAATAGTAGAAAATAATATATTCTCTAAAATATCTAATACTGCTATTAATAGCTCAGATTTTCATATTCTTAGTGAAGCAATAAAAACTACAAATGCATATGGGGAAAAACTTAAGCAAGGAACTGAAAACATAGAATTGCAGTATGCTAAAAAATTAAATAAAAAATTAGATAAAGATGGAATAGTAACAATGGTAAACATGGGACAAGACGTTAAAGAAGCCATGACACACGGAAGTGTAGCGGTAGTTGGAAAAGATGCTGTTGATTCTATTAATATCAGAAATGGAGCAGTTATAGTAGATAAAACTCTAAAGACTATTTTGCCAGCACATATCTATGTTGAAGAAGGGGCTATTAATTTTGAGTTTAAAGATTCGGAGAGAAAGTTAATAATAACATTACCTAGATGGAGTTATGTTTGTATCGGAGATAAATACTATGATATGGGTTCTATGGATGATAAAAGAGTTGTTGAAGTTGATTATCCAGTTGATTATAACGGTGTTACTAATTTATTTTTTGATTTAGACGCTAAAGAAATAAGCATTTTAAACTTTAAGGAATATAGTGAAAATTCTGTTGGAAGCAATTCTAACTTAGTATTTCTAGGGTTAATAACAATAAAATCGAAATTTGTAAGTATTGATGGAAATTTTACTATAGATAATAAAACGCCAAATTTAGTTTCAGGATCTGTTGACTCTGATGTAGCTATTAAGCAAATTCAACCTGCTATACTTTTTGGTTCTGGTGAACCTGTTAAATTTATATTTAATCATAATGATAGAAAATTAAATATAATGATACCTCCATTTTCATTTGTAAGCATAGGTTCTAATTACTATTCAGTCTATGACCCTGGTAATGTAGCTAGAAGAATTGAAGTAGATTATCCTACTGTTAATGATGGAGTTAACTTTTTAACATTTAGAGCATCTACTAAAGAATTTAAAATATATCATTATTCTCAGGTAGATGCTATTAATAGAGATAAAGATATAATAGTTTTAGGTACAGTTAACTTTAGTGATGGTGGCCATGTTTATATGATTGGTGACTATGAAGTTAATGGTTCTAATGAAGATGATTTTACAATAAGTTTTACAAAACCAATACAATATAACGAATTAACTAGAGTGTTGAAAATACCATCTTTTTATGCACATTATAAATATAGTGGTGGTAGATATATTGAACCTTCTTTATTTGAATTGGAAGGGGAGTACTTCACATTCACTATTAATGAAGGATTAATTAATGACACTTTATACCTAGATTTTAGCAAGTTTATAAATATTAAAGACAAACCAAAATTAACAAGTGAAGATTTACCTTTGGTTTTTCTAACAGAAGCAAAACGATTAATGAAAGATTCTAAAGATAAAATAATAACTACTAGTATCTATGGAAAATTAACAAGTAAATATCCAATAGATTATGTTAATAGAGATTATAGAACTGGAATAGTTGTTGGTAGAAAAAAACCAGACTTTAAATATAAAGAAAATAAAGTGGTATTTGGAAGTAGTTGGGTTATAGAGGGTACACATTTTTATGGATTATCAAAACAAGAATATGATGTAAATTTAAATAAAGATGGTATTATGTATATACTTTTTGATACTATTTCTAAACAACTAGAATTTATCCATTACACAGAAATTGATAATAATTTAGATATTTCTAATAGATTATTAATAGGTTCTTGTATGTGTGGTGCCAATAAAACAGTTCAAATTGTTGGTGGAGCTTTAATAGATGGCAAAGAGTGTAATAGTATAAATATAACATCTAATTTTGATGAAAATACAAATAGAATGATTTTACCTGATAAATTATTTATGCCTAGTAGTGGAGAGTTAGGTTTATATGCTTCTTCTTTTTTAAGAGAATATAAATTAGGGGAGGAAAAGCTTAATGCCGTTTACACACAAGATGATATAGATGTTAAAATTAATACATTTGTTGATGATTTTAGACTAACTAAAGACTTACCTCCTACCTTAAGAATAGGCATGAGACAGTATAAGGATAATAATCTATACTATAAAGATTTACAATTAGTAAAACCTAAAACCGGAAAAGCATTAAAAATAATGCACATTGGAGATTCTATAACTAATAGAAATGTTGGATATTATAATAAGTTATTTTTAGAAAAGTGGGGATTTACTCCTACTTTTATAGGAACATTTACTAATAGTAATGGTGTATTAGGAGAAGGTAGAGAAGGGTGGACTTATAGTAATTTTATAGGAAGAGAAAATACTTATATGAATAATGGTAGACCTATTGTAGCTAATCCTACTCCAGGGCTAAATAATGACTTAAATAAGAATCCTTTCCTTAAGATTGCTGATGAAGAAGATAAGAGAAATTATCCTAAGTGGTGTTTTAGAGCTAATGGTCAGAATGGTAAACAGTTATCATATGAAGAAGATATTAATAAGGAAGGTGACTTTTATATATTTGATTTTTCTAATTATCTAAAGATACATACATTAGAAAATCCAGATATAGTAACAATAGCACTTTCTACTAATGATATAAACACATTAGACTGGTGGGAAGATAGTTGTAGTTTTGGTTTAGAAGTTATGTATAAACAAATAAGAAAAGCACTTCCAAATGCAAAAATAGGAATAGTACCAGCACCTACATGGGGCATAGGAAATCTAAAATGGAATTCATGTGCTTCTGTATGGATTGAGAAGTGTATGAAACAAGTAAAGGATTATAATGATGATAATCTTTTTATAATTCCTATATGGTGTCATATTCAAAAAGAGTGGACTCATCCATTAAATATTCCAACTGAAATTGAAAGTTGTAATAAAAGTACAATTAGGGATACTATACATTTTGCAGACGAAGGTGAAAAGCAATATGGAAAAGCTATGGCTTCATTCTGTAGTTGTGTAATATAATTAACATTAACTTAAGTAAAAATAATAGAGAAATAAGTTAAGGCTAGAGATAGTCTTTTTTTATTTCCTTAAATTATAGAAAGGATAGCGATATGAATGTAGATTTAATAGCACTAGTAGGATTTATAAGCACTATAGTAGGTATAATCTTAGGAATCCTAGGATATAAAAAGAAAAGTGAAACTGACATTAGAGAAGATACTCAAAAAGAAACTATTTTAAGTACTAAGCTTGATTATATAAGTAAAAATGTAGATGACATTAAATTAGACTTAAAAAGTAAAGTTGAAAGAGATGCTAAAATAGCTGAACGCATTGTAAAAATAGAAGAAAGCTTAAAAGTAGCTCATCACAGAATAGAAGACCTAGAGAAGAAAGAAGGGATGTAAAATTTAAAACATAATAAAATTTGTATTAGAGAAGTTATTAATTTTAGAGAAGGAGATATATTATATGATAAATAATAAAATGATAAATAGCAAAAATAAGATGAAAAAGATAGACATAAGTAATTTAAGAAAAGATATAGTTAAATCAATAAAAAGTAATTATTGTAAAATTAATCCTAAAAATGTATAATAGAATCGAATTAAAAAAAAGGAGACTTAATTATGGCTAAAATACATGAAGCAGGAGGTTATTTGATTCCTAATATAAGTGATTTTGAAATATCTTCAAAAATAAATTTCATATCAACAATTAATCTATCTGAACAAGAAATTTTATTATTTAGGCTTGGAGTATTGGGAATACAAAGACAACTTACTAAAGAGAATATTAACATTGAATCTCTACCTAAAGTAACAGCAGTAATAACAGATAGAAAAAAATTAACTTTCGAATTAGATGAAGATGCTGGAGGCTCTAGATTAAATTTAGTTTTTTATCCTATAAATCATTGGAAAGATAATGAGTGGAATGATTACATTAAATTAGGAGCGATATTAGAAGAATTCTGTCATCACTTTTGGAACATAGAAGATGAAGCTATTGTTAAAAGAAAAGTTATTGATATTATGAATAATTGTATTTTTAACGAAGATTCTCAAATTACAATAAGTCATGTTTATAATGAAAAATGGATTTTAGAGTATGAATATAGACGTGATAATGGTTTAGACTTAAGCGACTTCTTATAATAAAAATAAATATAGAGATTAAATTTAAATGTCTAATTAGGATAATATAAGTATATTACTAACTGAAATATTAAGAACTAGAAAAATCTAGTTCTTTTTTTATATAAAAATAAGAAAGAAGGAATGTAAAATGAATGAAAATTTAAAAAACAGATTAAAGAATCCATACTTTTGGTTAGGACTTGGAGGGGTGATATTTAGTGCAGCAGGTGTTGATTTTAATACCCTTACAAGTTGGAGTTTACTAGGACAAGCATTTTTAAATATATTAGCTAATCCAGTAGCAGTTGTAGCAGTAGCAGCAGCATTAATTGGTGTAGTTGTAGACCCTAGTACAAAAGGTTTAAAAGATAATAAATAGTTTGTAATGGCAATAGATAGGACTAGAGATAGTCTTTTTTTATTGCCTTTAATTATAAGAATAAGGAGGGTTTCTATTATGGAAAATAGAGAAGATTATATTAAAGCTTTAAAACAAGAAAATGAGTATTTAAGAAAACAATTAGAAGTTGTTGAGAGCGAAAGAGATAAATTTAAAGAAATAGCTGATAGATGTTCTATTAAATTAATGAAATATGAAAATATATCTGAAAAAGACATTATAGAAAATTTAAAAAATAAGTAGTTTATAAAAATTAACAGTAAAGGAATGACAAAAATGACTAAGGATAAAAACAGTAAAATGATGAAACCACCAATAACAAGAATGGGAGGAAAAAGTAAATTAAGAAAAACAATAATAGAAAATATTCCAGAACATACTTGTTATGTAGAATTATTTTTTGGAGCAGGGTGGGTATTCTTTGGCAAAACTCCTTCAAAGGTTGAGGTGATTAATGATGTTGATAAAGAGCTTATAAATCTATTTAAAATGATTAAATACCATGCTCCTGAAATTGAAAGAATGTTAGAGTATGAATTTTCAGGAAGAGATTTATTTGAAGAATATAAAAATGTTACTTTAGAGCATTTAACAGAGATACAGCGAGCTGTTAGATTTTTATATTTAATATCCCAAAGTTTTGCTAGTAGGGGAGAACATTATGGTTATGCAACAACTACAAAGCCAGCCCCTCAAATTTTTTATAAAGGTGTTTTAAGTGAAATAAAAGATAGATTAAGAAATACTTACGTGGAAAATTTAAGCTTTGAAAAAATAATAGATAAATATGATAGAGAAGGAAGCTTCTTCTTTTGTGATCCACCATATTTTGAAACCGCAGGATATGGCAATACATTTGGTGAAAAAGAGCATTTACTGTTAAGAGATAAATTAAAAAATATAAAAGGAAAATTCTTAGTAACTATAAATGACCATCCCAAAGTAAGAGAATGGTATAAGGATTTTAATATCAAAGAAGCAAAAGTAATGTACTCTGTATCTAATCAAGCAAGTGCAAGAAAAGAATATGGAGAATTAATAATAACAAATTTTTAAAAATAAAAGAAAGAAGGAATGTAAAATGTTAAAAGGAATAGACGTATCAGAACACCAAGGAAGAATAGATTGGGAAAGAGTAAAAGGTAATATAGATTTTGCTATATTAAGAGCTGGATATGGTAGAAATAATATAGATAAGCAATTTATAAGAAATATAGAAGAGTGTAATAGATTATGTATTCCAGTAGGTATTTATTGGTTCTCATATGCTTGGAATACTGAAATGGCTAGAAATGAAGCTAAGTATGTATTAGAAGCTATTAAGCCATATAAAGTAGATTATCCTATAAGTTATGATTTAGAATATGATACTTTAAACTATGCGAAAAAGAATGGAGTTACTATAGGAAAAAGATTAGCTACAGACATGATAAATACTTTCTGTTCTACAATAGAACAAGCTGGATATAAAGCAATGAATTATGCTAATCCTGATTTCATAAATAATAAATTTTACAATAGCGAAGTAAATTATCCTTTATGGCTTGCTTGGTATGGTGTAAATGAAGATAAGGCAAAATCTTATAATTGTGCTATGTGGCAATACACAGATACAGGAGTACTAGAAGGTATAAATAGTTCTAGAGTAGATTATAACTATTGTTATAAAGATTTTCTAAAGAAAGATTTTACACTTGAAAATGCTACTACTTGTAATGTCGATACTGAATTAAATATAAGAGCTAAGGGTAATGTTAATTCTAATATAGTTGGAAAAATCCCAGCTGGAGAAAGATTCAGAATTAAGTGGGTAGATAAAGATTATCTTGGCTGGTATTATATAGAGTACCAAGGTGTTACTGGATATGTAAGTCAAGACTATGTAGAAAAATTACAAATGGCTACTACTTGTAATGTAGATTCAGTTCTTAATGTTAGAGCAGAAGGTAATACAAGTTCTGATATAGTAACTACAATTAATCCAGGAGAAGTATTCAGAATAGATTGGGTAGATTCAGACTTTATTGGCTGGTATAGAATTACTACAACTACTGGAAAGACTGGATTTATTAAATCAGATTTTGTAAAAAAATTATAATTATTTATGGCTAGGTAGGTTAATTCCTACCTAGTTTTTTTATTTTAAAATTGTTTAGCAACATATCTGTCTTGTAAGTAATGTGTACCAAAGTCATAATTGTTTCTATTTGCATTGGCACTTCTACTTCTCCAAGGAAGTTTTATGTATGCTCTTCTTTTTCCATATCCTTCCCAAATACTAAATTCTATCTTAGAATCTCTTTCATATTCAGCTTGGTAATGTTTTTCTACTGCAACTAATTGAGCAGCTTCTTCCATTGTTATATCTAATTCTTTGCTTAATTCTATAGTTCTTTCATCTTCTTTTTTATTAAGAAGGTAACTCATACAGATACCAAGTTGAAATTTGTAATCAACATTTGGGAATTCATTTTTGATCTCCTTAGTTAATTTATGTGCTTCTTTCATTATTAAACTCATATCTTTTCTCATGGTTGTTACCTCCTTAAAATTTATTGATTATCTTAACCACATCTTTATTATAGCACACGTGTGCCATAAATCAAGTGTTTTTAAGAATTTCTTTTAAGAATTTTTTCTATTCCTGAAGGTGCTAGAAGAGTTGGTTGTCTTTCTCCAAGTTTACGATAGTCTATACCTTCTATTAACCCACAGCTCTCAATTCTGTTATGAACTGTTCTAATAGGTATATTATTCTCTAATGCTACTTCTTTTGTAGTTTTAATGTCTTTTAAATCCATAATTAATCCTCCTATTTAACTATATAATCCTTTTTATTATTAGAAATTTTATTACGATTCCCACGAGTATGTGGCTTCACAAAAACAGTTTTACCACTTTTGTAATGTCTTACAAACCCCATTACACTCCATGAATCTGTATGTCTTGTATAATTAGTTTTAAACTTAGAGTAGTTTTCTTCTGATATAGAAGCTATATAAACTATCTTACTATCTTCTATAAATTCTACAGATCTTTTTCTATATTGTTCTTTATTACTATTATTAATTTTTAATCTTTTCTTTCTGCTACTTTTAACAATTATATTTCTATTATCCTTTATAAAGTTTAGATAAGTTATAAGTTTTATAAAAATATTAATCCAGTTATCTATTTTATTAATTTCTAGTTTTTTAGAATTCTCTAAAATCTTAAATTTAAATTCCCCATTTATAGCATTTTTAAATTCTAATGATATGTATGGCTCAAATAAATAGTCATTTGAACTATATAAATATAGCTCCATTAAACCATTTGAATTAAAATAAAAATAAAGAGTTACTTCATCAGAGATTCTAAATTTTAATACACCTTTTTCTAAAGGAAAATAGAAGTTGAAATTTTCTTCTTTTAAAAGCTCATTTTTATCTTTAAAAAAAGAATTAATTTCATTTAAACTCTTTTTAAATGAAATAGTATCTAATTCTTTTATTTCTCTAAAACTTTTATATTTATAATTCTTTAAATCTTTACTATTAGACATATTATCACCTTAACCTCAAATAAGGTGGATTTTTCCACCTTATTTTTTATTCTTCATATTCTCTTTCTAATTCTAGCATTTCTTCAAATGTTATTTCTTTATCTAAATTTGCATAATTAGAGAAATCTTCTCTAACTCTTGCTTCCCCACAATCTACTGAAGCATACATTGGAAGTGATCCACCATGTTCTTCTTGGAATTCATTATTTTCTTCTATTACTTTTCTCCATTCCTTATATTGCTTCATTAAATATTCTTTGTTTCTCATAAAAATCAAACTCCTTTTTTATTTAATTTAGTGGATATCTCCTAACCACATCTTTATTATAGCACACGTGTGCCATAATTCAAGTGTTTTTAAGAAGTTTTTTTAATTTTTTTTATAAATAAAAATAGCTGCAATAAATGCAGCTTGAAAGAGAGTAACTATAAAATATCATTAAAGATATTATTTTCATTATAGACAACTTTATTTAAAATTAAACATTTACTTATGTTTTTCCATGAACTCTTCTAAAGCAACTGTAATGATCTCTTGCATCTTCAGTTCCCTATGTTCATTACAGAATTGAGTAAATTTCAAAGATGTTGTCTTATACAATTTAAATGTACGAGGAATTATATCTCCTTCCAGTACGCTAGAATCAATTCTAAGCGTTTCTTTTTTAGTATTACTTAGTAATTCTAGTATTTCTTTTTGTTGTTCCTCAAGGCGTTCTATACGCTTTATTAAAGAATCATTATTTATCTTCACAAAAAATCCTTGCTCTCTATCATAAATAAAATTTTCTTTCTTCATAATCTCGAATATTTCATTTCTTTTTACTTTTAGCATTTTTGCAATTTGGTTAATGCTCATTCCTTCTACAACTAAAGAATTATTAATTTTTTCTACCAAACTTTTATTATCAATATTACTCACATACTCCACATCCTTATATACTTAGTATTTCTTAGTATTACTTTATAATAATTGGTATTAAATAGCAATAAAAAAGATTAAGCAATTAAGCCTAATCTTTCATTTTTAATCAAATTTATTCTCTAAATATTCTAATGGTATTTTTGCTATTTTAAAATCTTCTTTTATATGTTCTTTTACTAAATCTACAACTCCAGATTCATTTTCTTTTTGCCAGTAATCTAAATCATCTAAACTGTCTTTCATTCTTAAAAAGAAATGTTTTATAATTTTTAATTTTCTCTTATTAACTTTATTATTCATAACACTCACTTTTAATGCTAATAATACTTAGTATTACTCTAAAATAAATTCTTCAAGTTCTAAAATAAGTTTTTGAATTCTATAGAATAAATCACTTTCTTTTTCAAAAAAGGCTCTATATTCTAAAACCTTTAAGTCACCATATATATTTAATAAATCTCTTTTAGATCTATTCTCTTTAGATAATATAGATTCCAAAAGAACCATATTATTATTTAATCCTATCTCTAAATTACTCATAAGTATCTTCTCCTTATTGACCACGCCATTAAGGTAAGATATAATCATATTTGCGATACAAGTGCCTTACCTTAATTGGTGGGTGCTTTTTTATTTAATTTTCTTCTAAATCACTAATATCCATATCATTTATGTCTATAGTTTCAATTTCCTTTTCATTATCAGCTTTTTCAACTGAAACTACAACTGGTGTAACTCCAAGATATATATTCTCTCTTTTTTGTTCTATTCTTGCTAGATCCTTTAAGAAAGCACTAGCACTACTTTTACTTTGGATGTAATCATATAGATCACTTTCTTTTTCTTTAAATGTTATTCTTATTTCTTTTGCCATTTAGCAAGACCTACCTTTCTAAATCCTTTAGCATTTGCCTTTATATCTGTAACGGCTTGTGTTTGTGGGTATAATTTCTTAAATGCAGGATGTACTCTTTTAGCAGCACCCCCACTTAATACTAAATTATATTGTTTTAAGTTTGGATAATATCCCCTAAGCTCATTAACTAAGTATTTTATTAATTTAAGTAGAATTTCCTTTTTATATTCAGTTTCTACTTCAAAATTATCATTTCTTACATCAAGTTCCCCGTCAAAGTATTTCTTAGCATCTTCTAAAGATACATTTAATTTATATTTAATATCTAGTACTTCTTGAACTTCTTTATATAGATCTAATAATCCAGTTTTAATACTTTTTCCACCGATAAATCTTCCGTTTTCATCAAATTCGGCTACATCAGTAGTACCTCCACCAATATCTACTATTAATGTTTTAGCCTTATTATCTAAATTCTTTAAAGCTTCTATCTTAACGCCATAACCTTCAGGAGCTATAAAAACATCTTCTATTGTTATAGTTTTATATTCTCCATTAATATTAATAGTTTTACAGCAATTTTGATTTATTAATTTCTTTAAATTATCCTTTTCTGAATTGTATTGACCTGCTGGAACACCAATTACTATTTTTACTGCACTTTCATTAGTTCCTTCTAAAGTTTTAGCTATTGTATAATAAACTAAGTTTAAAAAATTTTCCTTTTCATGCTTAATTATGTTATTTTCGAAGTAACCTTCATTAAAAAGCATCTTTCTTCCTTCTATTTCTACTATATCAGTAGTAGAAAAACTATTAAGTTCTTCATAATCTTTTATTCTACTTTCTACCATAAATTCTGTATCTTCACCAATACAGATGCTTGTAATGTTACCAATGTCTAATCCTAAAATCATGTTAAACACTCCTTAATTACGTATATTTTGTGTTGTTTTTCTTAATTATACCATGTAAAAAAAGAAATATCAAGTAATTTTAAGTATATTTTATGTATATTTTGTGTTGTTTTTTGATAAAATAATTATAGTATTTATATAAAGTCTATGATATAATAAAAAAGGAAGGTTACATAAACCTTCCAATCTAGACAAATTATTTTTATTATGTTAATATTAAATCAATAAAAACGGAATAAAAAGACAAAACCCACTAAGTTGAAAGTTTGGTCGCAGACAACTTAATGGGTACACTCATAATCCTCGAAAGGATTTCTTGAGTTAAGTATATAATAAAGCATTGCCAAAAGTCAATACATTGTCAAGACTTTTTATATAATTTTATAATTCAAGAACTTCTTCCAGGGGGATTAAGAGTATTCATTTTATTCCTTATGGAAGGAGTATTTTTTATGTCAAAAGTAAAATCAAATCTAAAAATCACACCAGAAGAATGGAGCATACTAAATAATACTATAGAATGTAATAATGCAAGAGCAAAAGTTGCTAGTGTATTAAATTACCTAAAGAAATACATAGACCTTAACGGAGGATCATTTAGTAAATCTTTAGCTAAGATACATATGTTCTATAGCAGATCTCATTTTAAATTCACATTAACTCATTTTAAAAACATAGTTAATAGATTAAAAGACCTTGGATTAATAGCAATAGAAAAAGTAAAAAATAGAAATGTTTATACTTTACCTAAAGAAAAAAAATCTAATAGAAGTATTAAAAACTATGCTTTAATTAATAAAAATTTAGATTGTAATAATTTTACAGTTACCAAAAAAGTTGCTAAAAAAGTTACCGAAAAAAAATCTAACGAAAGCATTGATAATACTAAGTTTGAAGATGATACCAAAAAACATAGATATAGTGATTTAGTTGATTATAATTATAATTTACCTATTACTTATAATAATATAATTGACGAATTAAAAAGCTCTTATAAAGGCATAAAGAAGGTTTCTGACGTTGCTACAAAAAAAGAGTTAAAAGAAATAGCAGAAGTTTTATTTGTTGCTAATAACGTTAATTCTAATTCAAGAAGGGACAAGTATATACAATACTTAGTTTTAAAGAAAATTAAGTTTAGCTTAAAGAAAATAAAATTTAGTGGAGCAGTAAACTATATTGAAACTATATTATTCGAAAAAATGATAGAAGTTGATAATGGAGATAAAGAAATACCAGTTTGGATTACTGACGGGAATAAAGTTGCACCTAGACCAACTAATTTTACACAAAGAAATTATACTAGCGAAGATTATGCAAATTGGGAAAAAGAATGGCAAGATGCATTAGCTAACGGGACTGCTTTATTATAATTATTAAAAAACAAAGAGCATAAGCTCTCTGTTCTATTTGTAATGCTATTATTTACATTCCTTTTCATAGCACTTAATGCAGCAGTTAAACTCTAATTCGTCTTCTTCATAGAAATTGATAATACGAATAGGGCATAACTCTAACACATTAGATAATTTTTTTATAGTTGTAAGACTTGGAATACTTTTTTTAGCTTCTAGTTCACAAAGATAGCTTTGACTTATGCCTAACTTTTTAGCTAGAAGTTTTTGGCTAAAATTTTTGGTTCGACGAATTTCTTTAATAATTTTAATCACCTCCTAACTTTTTATAATATCATTTTTAATTAAATTAAACATTAGGAAATTAGAACCAAATATTAGGTCGAACTGTGACAAAAATTTCGCCGCGAGCGATATGAGTTTTGTGGTATAATAATTTTATAAGAAAAAGAGAACGTGTGTTCCCGTCGGTAAGGTGGTTTTTTTATGGTGGACAAGTATAATATAGAACAAGACTTAATATTTTTAAAACTTAACGTACCAGATAGGTATGCTTTTATAAAAGAAATTATTAACCTTAAAAAGAAACAAAAAAAAGAGAAAGCTAAATAATTTTAGCTTTCTCTTTTTTCATATTTACTTTTCATTGATCTTATCAAATCTTTAATCATTTCTCTATCTTCTTCATCCAAAGAATAAAGATCATTTGTTGTTTGTTTAATATCCTTATGTAAATCTAATTCTTTTAAAACATCTCTAAACATTTCTCCTTTACCAAACATTAACCATTCTTCATTTACATTAAATTTTTCACATATATCTAATATTTGCCTTTCTGTTGGGTTTTGCTTACCCCTTTCTAAAAGACTTACAGTATCTTGGCTTATAAAAAGTGACTTTCCAAAGTTTGATTGGCTTAGTTTTAATGACTTTCTAACAGCTTTAATCCTATTATTAATTTCATTATCTAATTTACTAATCATTTCATCATAATTATTTTCTATATAATTTAAAATTTCGTTTTTTAAGTTATCCACAATTATCACTCCTTTTTTTATTAAATTATACAATACATGTTGATAAGTTTCCATTATTCTCGTAAAAATTTACGAATAATTCGTAAAAGTGGTTTTAAATTACGAATTATTTAATAAATATACCAAATATATTGAAAATTTACGAATAACTCGTTAGAATAAAAGTATAGATTACGAATAACTCGTAAATAAAAAGAGGTGAACAAATGAACGATAAAAGGGAAATTGCTAAAGATTTAGATTTCATTAAAAGAGTAAGTCCAGAAGATTACATTGAAATTAAAAATTTAATTAAATATACCAAAAAACTTAGTGAAATGAAAAGAGCTAAAAAAGAAGGTGAAGGAAATGTTAAATTTATTAACTGATGAAGTTTTAGAACTTTATTGGGAAGGTCAAAGCCTTAAAGATGCTCTAAAAACTGTTAAAACTAAATATAAAAATTTTTTATGGGGTGAAGATGATGAATAAAATTCTAGTAGACATCAGAGAAGATGTACAGGCCACTACTGAAATAAAAACTGTAGGAGCAAGTTATCAAATAGTTATAAAGGCTCCTGAATCATTCGGAGTTGTTAAATTAAATTTAAATTTTAAC
>ERZ1036424.144-NODE-144-length-48778-cov-4.979250_pt1 | contig 48778 bp, 41 predicted proteins | sample MGYA00514221_ERZ1036424 | MGnify/ENA primary metagenome ERZ1036424 (study PRJEB33795, sample SAMN09464939) | human gut metagenome | host: Homo sapiens | place: USA: Stanford, California | collected 2016-11 | study: EMG produced TPA metagenomics assembly of the... | reverse complement strand
CCTTATGCCAGCGACAATGGGGCTATGCATGCCTGTGGTCATGACTTTCACCAGACCTCTCTGCTTGGAGCGGCTCAGCTTTTAAAAGAAAGAGAAGCAGAGCTTAAGGGGACCGTTCGCTTGATTTTCCAACCAGCTGAGGAGAATTTCCAAGGGGCCTATCAGGTCATTGAAGCGGGTGGTCTTGACGATGTGTCAGCTATCATCGGTTATCACAATAATCCTCACTTGAAACCGGGTCAGATTGGTCTTCGTTCAGGTGCCATCATGGCCGGAGTGGAGCAGTTTAGGGTTGATGTTAAGGGTGTTTCTTCCCATGCGGCCCGTCCTGATTTGGGTGTGGATACGGTCTTGGTCACTACGACCATCATCAACAATTTACAACAGATTGTTGCTCGTACGGTATCGCCCTTTGAATCGGCAGTATTGTCAGTTACTCATATCGAAGTTGGAAATACCTGGAATGTTCTTCCAGCAGCAGGCTTTTTTGAAGGAACAATTCGTACCTTTGAGCCTAAGGTTCGTGAAGATGTCATTGCCCGCTTTGAAAAAGTTGTTCAGACGACAGCGGATCAGTTTGGTGCTCAAGTTGACATTACTTGGGGCAATTCACCTTACGTGACCTACAATGATCGTACTCTCACACCACTCATCTTTGAAAATTCTAAGACCTTTGCAGAAGTGATTGAAACTTTGCCATCAACAGGGGGTGAAGACTTTGCGGCCTATCAAAAGGAAATACCAGGAGTCTTTGCCTTTGTTGGCTCAAATGGTGAAGAAAATGCACCAGACTGGCACCATGATGATTTCCTTGTGAAAAATGAGGCCTTGCCAGTAGCTGTGAATTACTATGTGGAAAACGCCCTTTTCCTACTTGACTATTTTAAGGAGAAAGGCAAATGACCATTCCCTTAATCGGTATTACCAGTAATGAAAACCCTGTTAGAGAGTTGAGAGCTTCACTGACGCCCCATTTATAGGTGTTCAGTGGCATCCTGAGTTTCTCTTGGGACATAAGCTCTTAAAAGACCAAGGACTCTTTGATTATTTTGTTAAGAGTTTTAAATAAAGCTTAAGGACTTTAAATTGGTACTACTTTTGATATTGAAAAGGAGGACGTGCTTAAGGAGAAAAAATCTTTTGATCATTTAGTTTACACTTAAGAACCCAACCGATTGGTTGGGTTCTTTTGTCGTATTTTAGAAGCAAGATTTCAGGCCTTAAAAAGGGAGGGAAGATTTTTCACTTGCTATTTTTGAGTTTTTTAGATAAAATGAAAGCGTTATCATTTCAAAAATAGATAGGAAGTGGTCAAGTCATCTTTTTGATGTTTGACCTTATAACTTCCGAATAAGGAGAAACGTATGTTAATTGGTATTCCAAAAGAAATCAAAAATAACGAGAACCGTGTGGCTCTAACGCCTGCTGGTGTCCAAAGTCTTGTAGCTAAGGGACATGTCGTGTTAATCGAAACAAATGCAGGCCTTGGCTCTGGTTTTGCGGATGCAGATTATGCCAATCAAGGTGCTAAAATCGTTGCAACTGCTGCAGAAGCATGGGCAGCAGAACTTGTTGTTAAAGTTAAGGAGCCACTTGCTGAAGAATATGGCTTCCTTCGTGAGGATCTTTTACTCTTTACCTACTTGCACATGGCAGCAGCTCCAGAATTGGCAGATGCTATGGTCAATGCTAAGACAACAGGTGTGGCCTATGAAACAGTACGTAGCCAAGAAGGTCACCTACCACTTTTGGTTCCAATGAGTGAAGTCGCAGGACGTATGGCCGTTCAAATCGGTGCTCATTTCTTGACCAAACAAGAAGGTGGCTCTGGCGTTCTCCTAGGTGGGGTACCTGGTGTTCCTAAAGGGAAAGTGACTATTATCGGTGGTGGTGTCGTAGGGACACATGCAGCCCGTATCGCACTTGGACTTGGGGCTCAAGTGACTATTCTTGATATCAGTGCCAAACGTTTGTCTGTCCTTGAGGAAGTCTTTGGTAGCCAAATTCAAACACTTATGTCAAATCCGTTCAATATTGAAGCGAGTGTTCGTGATGCTGATGTGGTTATCGGTGCTGTTCTTATCCCAGGTGCAAAAGCGCCGAAACTCGTTACAGACGATATGGTTAAACAAATGCGTCCAGGTTCTGTTATTGTTGACGTTGCCGTTGACCAAGGTGGGGTTGTTGAAACTGCGGATCGCGTGACCACTCACGATGAGCCCGTTTATGAAACACATGGTGTTCTTCACTATGCCGTTGCCAATATCCCAGGTGCTGTGGCACGTACATCAACTATTGCCCTTACCAATGTCACTTTGCCTTATATTGAAGCCCTTGCAGGAAAAGGATTCAGAAAAGCCATTAACGACGACGAAGGTCTTCGTCAAGGGGTTACAACCTACCAAGGTCATATTACTAGCAAACCGGTTGCAAAGGGCTTAGACAGAGAGTATACATCAATTGACGAATTGGCATAAATAGATTATTTAGCATAAACAAAGAGGAGTCGCACCATGATTTGGTTGGCTCTTTTTTTGTGGTCTGAGACAAGAAATGCTACAAAGCCGAAACTGTTAGAATTTTTCTAATTTTGCTCTTATTTTATGCTATAATGAGTATCTATAAGGTATTTTATTCATGTTTGCCATTAGGAGGTCTTATCGTGGCCAACCATATTCGTGTAATCACAGTAATTATTTTCTCTCAACTTCTCGTTCTTTATTTTGGTTTTCGTATGGATGTCTCTTTGACCGAACTGCTAACTACAGTAGCTGTGGCATCCCTGGTTGAGATCATTTATCATGTGAAGTTTGTTCGTAAGATAGGAGCCAATATTTCTTTTGAGACTTTTTGGAAAAACTGTGACCAACTTTTTAGAAAAAATGCTGTGCTGTTGGCTATTTTACTTTGTGATCTGCTTATTTTTAAAGGTGGGGATTTCTTGGCCTTCATTCTTTGGCAAGTTACCTTTGTTGTCTTGGTAAGTATCATCATGGCATCAAATAATGCACCGAACGCATGATACTACTTAAATCTTACAATAGAAAGTGTGTAGATAATGTTTAGCATTCACAGAAATCATTTGTCAGACCAGGGCGTTGACTATGTCACCTTTGGTCGAGGAGATAAAGTTCTCGTTATCATTACGGGATTAAGTTTGCAAGGATTAAGTGATATGTCTGACCTTGCCATTCACTCGCTATTTTATCGATACGCTAAGGAGTATACGGTCTATATTTTTGATAGAAAGGATCATATCGAAGAAGGTATTTCAATTGAAAATATGGCTGATGACCTCTATCAGTCCTTGCAAGAATTACATATTGATAATGCTTCTATTATAGGCATATCACAGGGAGGCATGATTGCTCAGCTATTTGCTATCAAATATCCTCAAAAGGTGAAGAAGCTAGTATTAGCTCTGACATTCTCTCGAAATAATGCTATTAGTAGAGAAACCATCAGAGGATGGATTGAGATGGCTAAAAATGGTGATATGGATAAGCTCAATAAGGATTCGATGAGTAAATCATTTTCGTCACCTGTTTTAAAGAAATTATATGTGATTAACAGATTATTTTTGAAGTCTGTAAGCAAGGAAAAACGTCATCGCTTTGTTGGTTTAGCCAAGTCAATTCTTGAGTTTGACTGCTATAAGTCGCTTGGTAAAATCACTTGTCCGACCCTTGTTCTGGGAGGCAAAAACGATTTAGTTCTGGGTGTGGATGGCGCCAGGGAGCTGGCAAATGGCATTCCAAATGCTTCCTATCACGAATTTGACAAACTAGGACACGCGGCCTTTATTGAAAGTAAGCAATTTAATAAAATGATATTAGAATTTCTGCGAAAGAATGCTTAGGTAGTGGACTGATAGAAACCTATTAAAATAGAATGAGAAAGGGGTTACAGTGGAGCTTGTAGCCTCTTTTTATTTTCGGTTCAATTGTGTGCAGTCTGAAAAATTAAATGATAGAATGGCAATAGATAGGAGGATACAGAAATGTTGAACTATGATTTGATTGTTATCGGTTTCGGTAAAGCCGGTAAAACTCTGGCTGCTAAGATGAATGCAGCTGGTAAGAAAGTTGCTGTCATCGAGCGAAGTAAGGCTATGTATGGTGGTACTTGCATTAATATTGCGTGTATCCCAACTAAGACTATGATTGTTGCAGCTGAGAAGGGCTGGTCATTTGACGATACCATGAAAGAACGTGGTGCAGTGACTGGTCGTCTTAATGCTAAGAATTATAAAATGTTGGCAGACAATGGCGTTGATGTCATTGATGCAGAGGCACATTTTGTGTCAAATAAGGTTATTGAAGTAGTGGCTGGTGATGACCGCCAAGAGCTAACAGCTGAGACTATTGTCATCAATACAGGTGCCGTGTCTAATGTCTTGCCTATTCCTGGCTTGACAACAACTAAGCATGTTTACGATTCAACTGGTATTCAAACCCTTAAAGCCTTACCAAAACGTTTAGGTGTCTTAGGTGGTGGTAATATCGGTCTTGAATTTGCTGGCCTTTATAACCGTTTGGGAAGCCAAGTGACTGTCTTGGATGCTGCGACTAGCTTCTTGCCACGTGTAGAGCCATCTATTGCTAAGTTGGCCAAGGAATACATGGAAGAGGACGGCATTGTCTTTGAGCAAGGTGTTAAAACTTCCGAAGTAAAAAATGACGGTGATGAAGTTGTCGTTGTTACTGACAAATGTGAGTTTCGTTTTGATGCGCTCCTCTATGCGACAGGACGCAAGCCTAATATCGAACCCCTTCACTTGGAAAATACAGATATTGCCTTGACAGAACGTGGCGGTATTCAGGTTAATAAGCATTTGGAAACAAGCGTTCCTGGTGTATTTGCAGTGGGTGATGTTAATGGTGGACTTCAATTCACTTATATTTCATTAGATGATTTCCGTATTGTCTTTAATTACTTGACAGGGGATGGTAGCTATAACCTTGAAACACGTGGAGCAGTTCCAACTGCCATGTTCCTCAACCCACCTTTGGCACAAGTTGGTCTTACTGAAGATCAAGCCAGAGCAGCAGGTGGACCAGTTGCTGTCAAGGAACTTCCAGTTGCTGGCATGCCTCGTGGTCATGTTAACGGTGATTTGCGAGGTGCTTTCAAAGCTGTGGTAAATCCTGAAACTAAGGAAATTTTGGGAGTGACCCTCTTTGGTCAAGAATCTCATGAAATTATCAATCTAATTACCCTAGCGATGAATCATCACATTCCATATACAGATTTGGCTAAACAAATCTTTACTCACCCAACTATGGCTGAGAACCTAAATGATTTGTTTGCGATTTAACATGAAAAGAGCCGAGAGGCTCTTTTTTTGAAAACATATCTCTAATACAAAGCGACACTCTAGGTTAGATGTCGCTTTTTTTGCGCTTTGATGATAAGATAGAAGTGCTGTAAGAAAATTTTTTAGATTGGTGCTCTTTGTCTCCTTTGAATGCTTGATTGACCTTGAGTCACAACTAGAATCTGTATGAAAAATCTAGAAAGACACTCGCCTGCAAATTCGTCTGTGAGTGTGTGTAATTTATGACTAAGAAAGTAGGAGTGGGCAAGGCTCACAGTAAGATTATTTTGATGGGGGAGCACTCGGTCGTTTATGGTCATCCTGCCCTTGCCCTCCCTCTTAAGGATATTGAGGTTGTCTGTCAGATTCAGACGGCTGAGACTCCTTTGACGCTCAAGGCTCAAGATCCCTTGACGACAGCGATTTTTTCAGCGCTTAATTATCTGGAAATCAAAAACCAGCCTATCAGCTATGCTATTAAGTCTAGTGTCCCTGAAAAGCGTGGCATGGGGTCGTCTGCGGCTGTAGCCATTGCGGCAATTCGAGCGGTCTTTGATTATTTTGATCAGGAGCTTAGCCAGGAGACCTTGGAAATGCTAGTTCATCAGGCGGAGACTATTGCCCATAGTAAACCTAGTGGTTTAGATGCAAAGACCTGCTTGAGTGACAAAGCCATTAGCTTTACGCGTAATATCGGTTTCAAGGAAATTGAGGTCAATTTAGGTGCCTATCTGGTCATTGCTGATACGGGTATCCATGGAAATACCCGTGAGGCCGTGGAAAAGGTTGAGGCTATTGGTTTAGATGCCTTGTCAGATCTCAACCGACTGGGCGAATTAAGTCAGAAGGCAGAACGCGCCCTCAAAGCCAAGGATCAAAAGCTTCTTGGTCAGCTCATGTCTCAAGCCCATAATCACCTTAAATCTTTAGGGGTGTCTTGTGATTTGTCGGATCTTCTAGTAGCCACTGCTCTGGAGCATGGTGCACTGGGAGCCAAGATGTCAGGCGGAGGACTTGGTGGCTGTATTATTGCCCTGACAAGTACTAAAGACCAAGCCCGAACGATTGCTAAAAAACTTCAAGAAAAAGGAGCCGTAAACACGTGGATAGAAAGCCTGTAAGCGTCAAATCGTACGCAAATATTGCTATAGTCAAATACTGGGGTAAGGCGGATGCGGAGCGTATGATTCCTTCAACCAGCAGCATTTCACTGACTTTGGAGAATATGTATACGGAAACCAAGTTGTCTTTTCTGCCTGAGGATGCGACTGGAGATGTCATGTATATCGATGACGAGCTCCAAGGGGAAAAAGAAACAATCAAGGCCAGCAAGGTCTTAGACCTCTTCCGTACCAATCCCAACCAACATGTCAAGATTGAAACTTGGAACAACATGCCAACAGCTGCAGGTTTATCATCAAGTTCCTCTGGTCTTTCTGCGCTAGTTAAGGCGGCTAACGAGCTTTTCCAAGTAGGAAAAACGCAGTCTGAATTGGCTCAAATTGCCAAGTTTGCTTCAGGCTCCTCATCACGGTCTTTCTTTGGTCCATTAGCAGCTTGGGACAAGGATAGCGGTGAGGTTTACCAAGTTGAAACAGACCTCAAATTGGCCATGATTATGCTGGTTTTGACAGATCAAAAGAAACCCGTATCAAGCCGTGATGGTATGAAGTTGTGTACCGAAACATCAACCTCCTTCCCAGAGTGGATTAAACAGTCCGAGCAGGATTACAAGGATATGTTAGGCTTCCTCAAGGCTAATGATTTCCAAGCGGTCGGTGAGCTTACGGAAGCTAACGCTCTTCGTATGCACCAAACAACAAGTACGGCTAACCCACCATTTTCATATCTAACGGAAGCCTCATATCAGGCTATGGACAAGGTTAAGGCCCTCCGTGCCTCTGGTGAGCAGTGTTACTTTACTATGGATGCAGGACCAAATGTTAAGGTGCTCTGTCTGGAAGAAGACCTAGACCGCCTAGCAGACCACTTCCGTAAGGACTATCAGGTCATTGTTTCACGCACCAAGGAGTTGCCAGATGCCTAAGCAGTCGGTCAGTCAGGTCACAGTAAAAACAGGTGGGAAACTCTACATTGCTGGAGAATACTCAGTCTTAACAGCTGGGCAGACAGCCCTAATCCAATTTATTCCTATTTTCATGTCAGCAGAGGTCAAGGAAGCACAAACTACCCAGTTGTCCTCAGACATGTTTGACTATAGTGTGGGCCGTGAGCTAGACGCAAATTACGCCCTCATTCAAGAGGCTTTGAATACTTTTGAGGCCTTTTGTGGTGAGAAGTTACCCGCTTTGGACCTTTCAATCACTGGAAAGTTGGAACGAGATGGGGTTAAATTTGGTATCGGTTCTTCGGGTTCTGTTGTGGTATTGACCCTCAGGGCCTTGGCAGCAGCCCTTCAGAAAGACTTATCTAAAGACATTCTTTTTAAATTAGCTAGCTACACCCTCCTCAAGCAAGGAGACAATGGTTCTATGGGTGATTTAGCTTGTATCGTATACGAGGATCTGATTTCCTATCGGTCCTTTGACCGTGCAAAAATAGCAGAGCTTATAGACCAAATAACTCTATCTGAGCTTTTGGAAAAAGACTGGGGCTATCGTATCAGTCCTGTAGTGCCAGTTCTCCAAGCTCACTTTTTGGTGGGGTGGACCAAGCAAGCTGCTATCTCAAAAGACATGGTTAAAATGGCCAAATCTCGCATATCAAGCAAGTATTTAAGTGAAACAGAAGTTGCCGTCCAAGATGCCCTCAAGGCACTGGAAACAGGAAATAAGAATTTACTTAAGAGCAGCCTTCAAACTGTCAGTGACCAGTTGGAATCACTTAGTCCAGATATTTATGTGGACAAGCTGAAAAAACTCAAAGAAGCAGAGCAAGGTCTCGATGCCATTGCTAAGTCCTCTGGAGCTGGAGGTGGCGACTGTGGTATCGCCTTTGCCTTTGACCAAGCTAGCCGAGATGCTCTAGTCGAGCGTTGGCAACAGGAAGGTATAGAGCTTTTGTATGAGGTTTAAGGGTCAGCCTAGTAGACATTATCACTCAAGAAAGTAAAGAAATAACCTATGACAAATCGTAAAGACGATCACATCCGTTATGCCCTCAAGTACCAATCGCCCTACAATAGTTTTGACGATATGGAACTTATCCACAAGTCTCTACCGACTTATGATTTAGATCAGATTGACTTGTCCACACATTTTGCGGGACGAGATTGGGATTTTCCCTTTTATATCAATGCCATGACAGGTGGTTCCGCTAAGGGTGGTGCTGTTAATCGAAAATTAGCTGAGGTGGCCAGCCGCACAGGTATTCTCATGGTGACGGGTTCCTACAGTGCTGCTCTAAAGGGAGAAGAACCAGAATCCTTTGACTATCGCCAAGAGTTTCCAGACTTAGACCTAGCGACTAATATCGGTGTGGATAAGTCTGTGGACCTGGGGATTAAGACGGTGGAAGCGATGAATCCAGTATTTTTACAGCTCCATGTTAACCTTATGCAGGAGCTTCTCATGCCTGAGGGAGAGCGTATTTTCCACACTTGGAAGGAAAATGTGGCGGCTTATGCACAGAAAATAGAGGTTCCTCTTGTACTCAAGGAGGTCGGCTTTGGTATGGATGTGGAAACCATTCGTTATGCTATATCTCAAGGCATTAAGACTGTGGATATCTCTGGTCGTGGTGGGACTAGCTTCGCCTATATTGAAAATAGTCGAGGCGGCAACCGTGATTACCTCAATGACTGGGGACAAAGCACCGTTCAGACCCTCTTGCAAGCCCAAGACCTTCGTGATAATGTGGAAATCCTAGCCTCAGGTGGCGTGCGCAATCCACTTGATATGGTTAAATGTCTGGTCTTAGGAGCAAAAGGTGTCGGCCTCTCACGAACAGTCCTTGAATTGGTGGAACGTCATCCTGTGGATAAGGTTGTGGCTATCGTTAATGGCTGGAAAGACGACCTTCGTCTCATCATGTGTGCCCTTGATTGTCGAACTGTTGATGAGCTCAAATCTGTGGATTACATCTTACATGGTAAGCTACAAGGGACTTATATCAAACAAGAGAAGTAGTAAAGAGCCAAGTGCTCTTTTTTAATTTTTAAAGATGATAAAACAATTTCTCTAGGCGATGATATTATGGAGACATCATTTTAACACCGGTCAAGGATAAATAATAACATTCTTGATTTGATTTGATTTGTTTCTAGCGAGCACTTAACGAGACTTTCCGCTGTGAGAAAAGTTCTAGAAATACAAGTATTTCTAGAACTCGGAATTTTTGAGAGTAAAACAGTTTGGGGAACTGTTTTAGCCTGAGTCTAGAAATTAAAAAGTGAAGGGCTCAAAAATTAGTCATGGAGCTTCGAAGAAGTACGCTGACGTCCGCACTCACTTAAGGAAAGTCTAAAAAAATCCATTTTACAAAAGAATATCTTACAAAAAAGAGCGGAAGCTCTTTTTTTATTACCCACTCAAGCAAAAAGTAACTTTTCCCCTTGACAAGTTACTGCCTTAGGAGTATTATTTTCAGTGAAATACGGTAGGTGAGGCTACCACAAGGATACGGATGACTACCGCAAAGCAGTGGAGACACTACTCGTTGGTCAACAGTCCTGATTGCCAAGGTCAAGACTAAGCTCATTTCATCGCCTTGCGGAGCTAAAGCTTGAACGGTCCATTTTTTGACAGAATCTATTAAAAAATCAACCTCGAGTTTATAGAGTCTTACCTGTATATGGGTAGGACTCTTTTCTTTTGTCTGAGGTCCACCCACTATATAAAAAAATGAAAGGAGAAACCTATGAGACTAATCGACGATCACCCCGAACCGCACCTAACCAGTCAATCGCTGATTAGTGTCTTAGGGACTCCATAAGTGATTGGCTCCTGATTAAATAAGGAGATTCCAATGTCAACAAATAAAGAAAGACTTATTGCTGCTCTTCAAGAGCCACTTGAAACAACCCTTACTCGCTACAAGACTCACTTGGATGGCTTGAAGGAAGACCAAGTAGAAGAAAACCGTGACCTTTATGGGGAAAATGTCATAACCAAAGGACAAGAGGATTCTATCATCAAAAAGATTTATGAATCTATCATCAATCCCTTTACTGTTATTCTCTTAGTCATTGCTCTGGTTTCCTTTATCACCAATGTCTGGCTTGCTAAACCGGGTGAAGAAGACCCAACGACCTCTATCATCATTGTCACTCTAGTTTTGATATCTGGTGGTATCCGTTTTATTCAAGAACTTCGTAGCGACAAGGCTGCCAGTAATTTGTCTCGCATGATTGTCAATACAGCAACAGTACTTCGAGATGGCAGTGAGCAAGAAATCCCAATTGATGAAATTGTGGTTGGAGATGTGGTCAAACTAAGTGCGGGAGATATGATTCCGGCTGATGTGGTCTTACTAGATTCTCGTGATTTCTTTGTTCAACAGTCTGGCTTGACCGGTGAAAGCGATGCTGTGGAAAAAGCTTGTCTGGCTAAAGCAGATGGTCAAAATCTAGAGAGCCTGCTTGAAAGTGAGAGCCTTGCTTTCATGGGAACTAATGTTATCTCTGGTCGTGCAACAGCCTTGGTTTTAGTTGTTGGTGATGAAACCATGATGGGAGCAATTGAGCAGACCATCAATACTTATGACGAACCAACTTCATTTGAACGTGAGATGAATTCCATTTCTTGGCTCTTGATTCGACTCATGTTGGTTATGGTTCCTGTTGTTTTTGTGATTAACGGTTTAACAGATGGGGACTGGCTTGAAGCCGGCGTCTTTGCCCTTAGTGTGGGAGTCGGTTTGACCCCAGAAATGTTGCCGATGATTATCACAGCCAGTCTTGCCAAGGGTTCTATCATTATGGCCAAGGAAAAGGTGGTCATCAAAAAACTTAATGCTATTCAAGACCTAGGGGCTATCGACATCCTTTGTACGGATAAGACAGGAACCCTGACTCAGGATGAAATCGTTCTTGAGTACCCTCTTGATATCCATGGTGACCTTGACCTATCAGTACTTCGGAGAGCCTATCTTAATTCTTATTTCCAAACTGGCTTAAAAAATCTTATGGACCGTGCCATTATTAGCCGAACTGAAAGAGAAGCTAAGAAACATGACATCGTTCGTGACCTTGACCAGACCTTCCACAAGATTGATGAGCTACCTTTTGATTTTGAACGTCGTCGCATGAGTGTCATTGTTCAAGACACTGATGGATTTGTTAGCATGGTGACAAAAGGTGCCCTTGAAGAAATGCTCTCTGTTTCTAACTATGTGGAATACAAGGGAGACATTATCCCATTGACTGACGATGTTCGTGAGGAAGTCCTTGCGGAAGTTGCACAGTTGAATGAACAAGGTTTGCGTGTTCTCGGTGTTAGCTACAAATCACAGCTTAATGAAAATGACGTCTTTAGTGTCGAAGATGAAAGTGATATGATTTTGACGGGATATCTTGCCTTCCTTGACCCACCAAAACCATCAGCAGCACCTGCTATCAAGGCTTTGGCGGAATATGGTGTGACCACAAAAATTTTGACTGGAGACAATGATAAGGTGACACAGGCTGTCTGTGAAAAAGTTGGTCTAGATGTGACGCACATTCTACTTGGAAGTGATCTTGATACCATGTCAGATCAAGATTTGGCTAAGGCTGTGGAAACGACAACAGTCTTTGCTAAGTTATCCCCAGACCAAAAGGCACGAATTATCCTAAGCCTTAAGGAAAATGGGCATAAGGTAGGCTATATGGGTGATGGTATCAACGATGCCCCATCCATGAAGGTGTCAGATGTGGGGATTTCTGTGGATACAGCTGTTGATATCGCCAAAGAAACTGCAGATGTTATCTTGCTTGATAAGGATTTAATGGTCTTGGAAAAAGGTTTGGTTGAAGGACGGAAGGTCTATGCTAATATGACCAAATATATCAAGATGACCGTTTCTTCAAATTTCGGGAATATCTTTTCTCTCCTCTTTGCCAGCATTTTCTTACCATTCCTACCAATGGCACCAGTGCATTTGATTGTCCTAAATCTTGTCTATGATATCTCTTGTATCGCCCTTCCATTTGACAATGTGGACAAGGAATTTCTTAAAGAGCCACATATCTGGGAAGCCAAATCAATCATGCGTTTCATGGCTTGGATAGGACCTATTTCGTCCGTATTTGATATTTTGACATATATCTTGCTCTATTTCATCATTGTGCCAATGATTTTGGGGCATGGCTATGTTCATGGTTCACCAGAAGCAGCAGCCTTTATCATTATTTTCCAAACAGGTTGGTTTATCGAATCTATGTGGTCTCAAACCATGGTTATCCACATGTTACGTTCACCAAAACTACCATTTATTCAAAGTCACCCAGCACTATCTGTTGTTGTGACAACCCTATTTGCTGCTTTCTTTGTGACTTCTCTTCCATACAGTCCATTGGCTAGTCTCTTAAAACTCAGCCATCTAAACGGTCTCTATTTCATTCTCTTGTTTATCATCATTACTTTGTATATGCTTAGTGTTACCTTTGTGAAGCATATCTATATTAAGAAATACAAAGAATGGTTATAGGATAACTATTCTTAGAAAAAGAGCATAAGCTCTTTTTTCATTACCGTCCATTCTGCCAAAACTCTCTCATTTATGGTATAATAGGGCGATTATAGATAATCAGAGGCCCTAAAAAACGTCTGTTATGAGGACATCTTTTCTAAGAAATGAGAGACTATGTTTTCAAGGCCCCTTTCTTTCGTAGGCTATCCCAGTGGGAGGTTGAGGTCCTGAGATTTGGGGCTCAAGGCTAAGACCGCCTCGAAGGAAACCATCACAAATAAATCTTAAGAAGGAAAAAGAAAATGAGTAATTACGCTATTATCCTTGCTGCGGGTAAAGGAACTCGCATGAAATCAGATCTTCCAAAAGTATTGCACAAGGTTTCAGGCATCACTATGCTTGAGCATGTCTTCCGTGCAGTTTCAGCTATCGAACCAGCTAAAAACGTTACTGTTATTGGTCACAAGGCTGAGCTTGTTCGTGAGGTTTTGGACGGTCAATCTGCCTTCACTATGCAAACTGAGCAGTTGGGGACTGGTCACGCAGTAATGATGGCTGAAGAAGAGTTGGCTGGACTTGAAGGGCAAACGCTTGTTATCGCCGGTGACACGCCTTTGATTACCGGTGAAAGCCTTAAAAACCTTATTGATTTCCATGTTAATCACAAAAATGTTGCCACTATCTTGACTGCAACTGCGGACAATCCGTTTGGTTATGGTCGTATTATCCGTAACGAAAATGGCGAAGTGACTAAGATTGTTGAGCAAAAAGATGCCAACGAATTCGAACAACAGGTTAAAGAAATCAATACAGGGACTTACGTTTTTGATAATAAACGTCTCTTCGAAGCACTTAAAAACATCAACACTAACAACGCTCAAGGGGAATACTATTTGACAGACGTCATCTCTATTTTCCGTGAGAATGGTGAAAAAGTAGGTGCCTTCACTCTTCGTGACTTTGAAGAAAGTCTCGGGGTTAACGACCGTGTTGCCTTGGCTACGGCAGAAGATGTTATGCGTCGTCGCATCAACCAAGCTCACATGGTTAATGGTGTTACTTTCCAAAATCCAAACGCTACTTATATCGATGTGGATGTGGAAATTGAGCCAGACGTTGTCATTGAAGCCAATGTTACGCTTAAAGGGCAAACTAAAGTCGGTGCAGAGTCAGTGCTTACCAATGGGACTTATATTGTTGATTCAACTATCGGCGCCAATACTGTTATCACTAACTCTATGATTGAGCATTCAGTGGTTGAAAAAGGTGTTACCGTTGGTCCGTTTGCCCATGTTCGTCCGGATTCAATTCTCAAAGAAGGCGTTCATATCGGTAACTTCGTCGAGGTTAAGGGTTCTACCATCGGTGAAAATACTAAGGCTGGTCACTTGACCTACATTGGTAATGCGGAAGTTGGTTCTGACGTTAACTTTGGTGCTGGAACAATTACCGTTAACTATGATGGTCAACATAAATTCAAGACCCAAATTGCTAACAACGTCTTTATCGGAAGCAATTCAACCTTGATTGCACCGCTTGAAATCGGGGACAATGCACTTACAGCAGCTGGTTCAACCATTACAGAGAATGTTCCAGCTGACAGCGTCGCCATTGGACGTGGCCGTCAGGTCAATAAAGAAGGCTATGCCATTAAGAAACCTCACCACCCAAGCCAACAAAAGTAGGCTTAAGGCTATCTGAGCTTGGTTATTCTTATAAAACCAGCTTAGAATGAGGTCAGAAGTAAAAGGAGTCAATTCATGGAGTTTGAAGAAAAAACACTCAAACGTGAGTCAAAATTTAAGGGACATATTTTTGAAGTTGCAGTAGACGAGGTCCTCTTGCCAGACGGTAAGACGGCTGGTCGTGAGCTCATCTTCCACAAGGGAGCAGTAGCTGTTTTAGCGGTTACCCCAGAAGGAAAAATCATTATCGTCAAACAATACCGCAAGGCTATTGAGGCGGTTTCCTACGAGATTCCTGCGGGTAAACTGGAAGTTGGTGAGGCTGGTGAAGAGATGACTGCAGCAGCGCGTGAACTTGAAGAGGAGACTCAGTATAAGGGTGAACTTAAATTGATTCATGAGTTTTACACAGCCATTGGTTTCTGTAATGAAAAAATCAAGCTCTATGTGGCTACAAACCTCAAGCCTGTTGAAAATCCACGCCCACTTGACGAAGATGAGTTTCTTGAAATCTATGAGTTGACTTATGAGGAATGTATGGAACTCGTAGCTTCAGGTGCAATTCAAGATGCTAAAACCATCATCGCTCTCCAATACTATGCACTTCATTTTGGAGGAAAATAAGTTATGAGTAAGCCACTTTTGACTGACGATGTCATTGAGCAGGCTAAGCGTGGGGAAATCGATTTAGAGGAACATCCTTATTATGAGGACTATGATCAAGAGTTCTATGATGAGGACTATGAAGCTAATTATCAGCCCTCTGCTTACAAGAGCCGTCGGATTGAGAATGCTAAACGCAATCAATTCCAACACAAGCTTAATCGCATCCTCTTTTGGGTTGTCGTCCTCTTGATTATTCTCTTCATTGCTGTCTTTTATTTCTAATAAGTCTATGAGTCAGATAGCTCTGTCTACTGATTCAGACAAGATTACAAGCTGAAAAGGAACTATATGAAAATCGGAATTATCGCTGCCATGGAGCAGGAATTAGTGCTTCTAGTGGAGCAATTGGAAAATAAGGTTGAAGAAACTGTTCTTGGCAATACCTACTACACAGGACGCTTGGGAAAACACGACGTCGTTTTGGTGCAATCAGGTGTTGGTAAGGTTATGTCAGCCATGTCTGTGGCTGTTTTGGCAGACCACTTTGGCGTTGATGCCCTCATTAACACTGGTTCTGCAGGAGCAGTAGCACCTGGACTTAAAATTGGAGATGTCGTTGTGGCATCAAAATTGGCCTATCACGATGTTGACTTGACAGCATTTGGCTATGACTATGGGCAAATGTCTATGCAACCACTCTACTTTGAAAGTGACTCTACCTTTGTAGAGACTTTTGAAAAGGTTTTGGCTCAAGCCTCTATCGACTCTAAAATTGGTCTTATTGCGACTGGTGATAGCTTTATTGCAGGTCAGGATAAGATTGATGCTATTAAAGGGCACTTTCCAGAAGTCTTAGCCGTGGAAATGGAAGGAGCAGCCATTGCTCAAGCTGCACACAGTGTCAAGAAACCTTTCATCGTTGTTCGTGCTATGAGTGATACAGCAGCCCATGACGCTAATATTACTTTTGACGAATTCATTATTCAGGCGGGAAAACAATCAGCTGCTATCTTAGTGGAGTTTCTCAAAGAGCTTGCCTAAAATACTTTAAATGAGTGTTTATGCTCAATTTCTTAATAAATTTAAAGACGACTGTTATTCCTTTAAGAATGGCAGTTTTTTTCTTCCTTTAGACAAGATAATCTTCTCATTTTTCAAAGAGAAAATCTGAATTTTAGTATTTTTTAGACAAAATTTGAATTAAAATTATGGTAATAAAATGAGAAAGAAAAACAATATTAAAAGAGAGACTCCGAAAGAAAGCTTATAATATAAGGGTTTAAAAATTTCACTATCTATTGATATCTTAGAAATCTTTACAAAACCTCCAAAGGGGTAAATAATTTTCTTGCAAAGTTCTGAAAATAGTGTATAATTCTGGTTGAAAAGGGTTACAAAAATGTTAAGATTTGTAAAAATGGGAGGATAGAATCATGAATAACCTATTCGGTGATTCGAGGCAGCGTTTCTCCATCCGTAAGTTTACGGTGGGCGTTGCTTCGGTCTTACTTTCGTCTGCAGTTTTTGGTGTAAGTACCGCTAATGCAGAACAAGCTGAAGAGCCTACGGGACAGCCAGCTACGAGTGTACTTGAGGAAGCCAGTGAGTCTGATGGTGGGGGCCAAAGGACAAGCGCTAGCGTCTCAAGTCAAGAAGTGACAGCTGAACCTACTGTTCAGGCAGAAAGTACCAGTGCTATCTCAGTGACTGCTATTTCTAGTGAAGTTGCGCGTCAAGAGCAAACGGTTGCAAGTTCTGAACAAACTAGTTCATCGCAAGATAAGACTAGTGAAACTCTTAGTGAGAAACCTGTAACTGTTAGTGAAACACGAGAAGCTAGTGCTAGCGAACTTGCTGCAGCAAGTAATAGTAGTTCCACTTCATCTGATAATTTCGGACTTAAGGTTACCAATCTAAGTCGTCCAATTCCAGCGGATGTCAAGGTGACTAAGACAGGAACTGAAATTAATGTTCAAAATCCTGATGTGGAAATGGAATTTCCAAATGGAAATAGCAAGTACGCGACTAGCAAGGTAATCTACCACAATATTCCTTTCCCCGATGATATGACCATCAATGAAGGGGATCAGGTCATTTTTAATTTGCCTGAGCAGTTGCGTTTCCGTACTAGCTACGATATTAATGTCTATAATCCAGACAATCAAATTGTAGGTCTGGCTCAAATTGATCCTGAGAAGAATCGTGTCACAACGACCTTTAATAACTATTTCCAAACACATCCCAACAATAAGCTCATGAGTTTGGAGTTGGATACCCTTTATTCTGAAGAAGTAGATGAAGGGGAACATCTTACTCTTGATTTTGAGGGACGTATCATTCATGTTTCAGTGGGTAAAGTGCAGTCACCTCCTCCAGGTCAAGAGGTTATTTCTAAGTGGGGTAGTCAAGACAAGAATGATCCGACGCTTTTGAATTGGCAGATGCGTCTTAACTACTCACGTCGTGTTCTTAACAACTTGAGATTGATTGACACTTGGTCTGACAATCAACGATTTGTGGACGGTTCTTTGCAACTCCGCTACATTGATTCAGCAAATCCTTGGATTGACAAGGGATCAGCTATGGACCTGATTAAGAGTTTCTCTTATGACGACACCCATTTTGAGCTTAAACTCAATCAGTTGGACCGCATGGTTTATGTTTGGTATCAAACCCGTTTGACAAAACCTGTTGAAGAATCAACCAACCCTGTCAACCGTATTAAACTCCATGCGGATGTTGTTTCTGATTCTTACAAGTCAACCATTCGCTTAGTTGGAGGTCGTGGAGATGCCATCGGGGATAATCTCGCTCATTTCAATCTTGAACTTGAGAAGGACTTGGCAGGCAGAGACCTCAAAGATAAAGAGTTTACATTCAAACTCCTTGATGTGACTGATGGTGCCAATCCTGTTGAGTTAGGGGAAACCACTAATGATGCCAAGGGTAAAATTGTCTTTTCAAATCTCTCACTTAGCAAGCCAGGCGTCTATCATTATCGTGTGACTGAAGTTCCAGGAAATGACGAAGATGTGGTATACGACAAACTCGAAGCCAATATCACTATTCAGGTTGTTCGTGAAACTGTAGATAACCAAGTTAAATTGGTTGCCAAGGTTGTCTATCCAGAAGACGTTATCTTTAACAATAAATTAGTAACACCAGCCAAGGCCAAAATTGCATTTGGTAAGGAATTGACCAAGGCAGGTGTTAAGCAAGATCTAAAAGCAGATCAATTCCAATTTGTCCTTAAAGACCGTTTTGGAAAAGTCCTTGAAACTGTTGGAAATACAGCTGACGGTCAGGTTGCCTTTAGTGAGTTGACCTTTAATAAGGTAGGTACCTACAACTACACTGTTGAAGAACTTGCAGGTAAGGATGATGCAATTGTCTATGATACGATGAAAGCTGCTGTTTCTATCACGGTAACACGTGATGGTGATGCTCTTGTTTCAACCGTAGTTAATCCAAAAGACACCATCTTTAACAACAAGTTTGTGACTCCAGCTAAAGCTGCTATTCAGTTCAGTAAGGAATTGACTAAGGCAGGTGTTAACCAAACTTTGACTGCTAATGAGTTCCAATTTGTCCTCAAAGATAGTGCAGGCCATATTGTCGAAACTGTTGGTAATACAGCTGATGGTCGTGTTGCATTTAGTGAACTTCACTTTGATAAGGCAGGAACTTACACTTATACTGTTGAAGAAGTTAAGGGAACTAACGAAGATATCATTTATGATGGTATGAAAGCGACTGTCTGGATTACAGTGACCCGAGATGGCGATGCTTTGGTATCAACGGTCGCTAATCCAAAAGACACTGTCTTTAATAACTATGTTAAAGAAGTGCAACCAGCCAAGGCCAAATTCGAATTGACCAAGGTTCTTACGGGCCGTAACCTCAAAGATGGTGAATTTAGCTTCGTTCTTAAGGACGACAAGGGTAATGTTATCCAAACAGTGACCAATAATTCAAAAGGAAACATTAGTTTTGAAAACATTGTCTATGACAAACCAGGTGTTTACTACTACACTGTTGAAGAAGTCAAGGGCAATGAAGCCGATGTGGTTTATGATAACATGGTAGCTAAATTCCAGGTGACTGTTACCAAGACTGTGGGTGAAAAGGAAAATCTGCTTGTAGCAGCAGTTCTTCTTCCTTTGGATACAGAATTTAACAATAGTTACATTCCTCCAAAACCTCCTACACCGCCAACACCACCGACACCACCAAGTGTCCCACCTAAACCACCAGTGGTTCCGCCGACACCACCAACACCGCCTACTCCACCAGTGACGCCAAAACCAGCTAAGCCAGTTCAATCCTCTGAGAAATCAGGACCTCAACTTCCAGAGACTGGTCAAGCTAACGATACTGCCTTGCTTGCCCTCGGTGTGGCAGCAGAAATGGCAGCAGTCATGGGTGTAGCATATAGCCATCGTCGCCGTAAAGACGTTTAAGATGATGACCTAAAAGATCGAGAATGCTCGATCTTTTTTAGTGTTGGAATGCCTATCTCATTAAATGAGAAATCAAGATAAAGCCAACTGCAGGATGAAATTTCTACTAAATTAAGCTATAATGAGGAGTATGAAAGTTCTACTTTATCTTGAAGGAAAATCGGTTCTTGAAAAATCAGGAATCGGACGGGCTCTCCACCATCAGATGCATGCCTTGGACTTGGCGGGGATTCCCTATACAACGGACATCTTGGGTGATTACGATGTCGTTCATATTAATACTTATGGTCCACGTAGCTTGATGTTGTTGCATGCTGCAAAACGCCGTGGCAAGAAGGTCATCATGCATGGTCATTCGACACGTGAAGACTTTGAGAATTCATTCATCGGTTCTAACCTTTTGGCCCCACTTTTTGGGAAATATTTGGCCCACATGTATCAAAAGGCCGATTACGTGATTACACCATCTGAGTATTCCAAAAAATTGATTCAGTCTTACGGAGTTACCACACCAATCATTGCTGTTTCAAATGGGATTGATCTGAAAAAATACGGTAAGGATACACGTAAGGAAGAAGTTTTCCGAGACTACTTTGGTATCGAGGAAGGACAGCCAGTGGTTATTTGTGCGGGTCTTTATTTCCAACGAAAAGGAATTGAAGATTTCGTCAAGGTTGCTGAAAAGATGCCCCATGTTCGTTTCATTTGGTTAGGTAGTATTAGCAAATGGTTGATTCCTAAGAAGATTCGAGACATTGTCAATGGCAAGCACCCTGATAATGTCAGCTTCCCAGGTTACTTCAAGGGAGCTGTCTTCCAGGGAGCTATGAGTGGTGCTAATGCCTTCTTTTTTCCGTCCTATGAGGAAACCGAAGGAATCGTAGTGCTAGAGGCCTTTGCCAGTCACCAACATGTGGTTTTGCGTGATATTCCTGTTTATGAGGGCTGGGTTGATGACAACTCTGCCTCATTTGGGCATAACGTGGACGAATTTGTAGTAGCCTTGCAAGATATTATCGATGGTAAAGTGGACAAACGTGAAGAAGGTTACAAGGTTGCGGAAAGTCGCTCGATTGATGATGTCGCCCAAAAACTTGTTGAAGCCTACAAAGAAGTATTGGAGATTTAAATGCGTATCGGATTGTTTACAGATACCTATTTTCCACAGGTATCAGGTGTTGCGACCAGTATTCGCACACTGAAGACGCAGTTGGAAAAAATGGGGCATATAGTCTTTATCTTTACCACGACTGATAGAGATGTTGACCGCTATGAAGACTGGCAGATTGTCCGTATTCCTAGTGTGCCTTTCTTTGCTTTTAAGGACCGTCGTGTGGCTTATCGAGGTTTTTCCAAGGCACTAGAGATTGCAAAACAATACAAGCTTGATATTATTCATACGCAGACAGAGTTTTCATTAGGTCTGCTAGGAATTGCCATTGCACGTGAACTCAGGATTCCTGTTGTGCATACCTATCATACTCAGTATGAAGACTATGTCCGCTATATTGCCAAAGGTATGGTCATCCGTCCAAGTATGGTTAAGTACATTGTTCGTGGCTTTATGAGCGATCTGGATGGGGTTATCTGTCCGAGCGAGATTGTTTATGACCTTTTACTCAAGTACAAGATTGCTGCTGAAAAACGGGTCATTCCAACAGGCATTGAACTTGAAAAATTCCAGCGTCCAGAGATTACCGAAGAAGATGTAGCGGACTTGAGAGCCAAGCTTGGTATTGCTTCGGATGAAACCATGTTGTTGAGCTTGTCTCGTGTCTCTTATGAGAAAAATATCCAAGCAGTTCTGGCGGCTCTACCTTCGGTTTTAGAGGAAGACGATAAGGTTCGGTTAGTTGTTGCTGGCGATGGCCCTTACCTACCAGACCTGAAGTCTCAAGCCAAGAAACTTGGTATTCTGGATAAGGTGGTTTTCACAGGTATGATTGCACCTGGCGAAACAGCTCTTTACTATAAGGCTGCTGATTTCTTCATCTCGGCATCAACCAGTGAGACTCAGGGCTTGACTTATCTGGAAGCCTTGGCTAGCGGTACTCCTATCATTGCTCATGGAAATCCTTATTTGGATAATGTGATTACGGACCAGATGTTTGGAACGCTTTATTATCATGATAATGATTTAGCTGGGGCCATTTTGGAAGCATCCATTGCTACGCCGGAAAAAGATGAGACAAAGTGGGCTGAGAAGCTCTATGAAATTTCTGCCGAAAACTTTGGAAAACGTGTCTATGAGTATTACTTGGACCTCACGATTTCTAAGGATTTCCACAATGATTTGAATGGTGAAGATAGTACCATGAAACGCTTGACGCGTATGGTGACTTACTTGCCAACCAAGGCCATTACCTTGCCTGTTAATGGTTCTGTTCGTATCCTCAAAGGATCAGCCAAACAGGTCAAGAAAATCAAAAATATCACGAAACTTTTGGATTAGGAAAGCAATCAGATTTTCCTAGTCAGATAAAATCTTAGAATTGATTAATAAAAGAGATAATTAGCTTGAAAAATTACAGTTTCATGCTATAATAACGCATAGAGACATATCAGTCATGGGAAATCTTTCAGAGAGCGTGTGTCGCTGGGAATCACGCAGAGGACATGATTGGGACTACTCGATAAATTTTTTATGCAAACATAAAACGGTGGCCACGTTAGAGCCAATCAGAGGTGTAGGACAGACGCATTTTTTGTCGTACACGAACTAAGGTGGAACCACGTTGCGACGTCCTTTTTGGATGTCGCAATTTTTTATGAGGAGATTAACTATGGAGTTGCAAGAATTAGTGGAGCGCAGTTGGGCAATCCGACAAGCTTATCACAATCTGGAAGTTAAGCATCATGGTTCCAAGTGGACGGTAGAAGAAGACCTCTTGGCTTTATCGAATGATATTGGAAATTTCCAACGATTAGTGATGACCAAGCAAGGACGCTACTATGATGAAACACCTTACACACTGGAACATAAACTTTCAGAAAATATCTGGTGGCTAGTAGAACTTTCTCAACGTTTGGATATAGACATCCTGACGGAAATGGAAAACTTCCTCTCTGATAAAGAAAAGCAGTTGAACATTCAGACTAGGAAGTAGTCTGCTAATAAAAAGTCAATGCTTAGAAACTATGAAATAATAAAAGGAGAAAATTATGATTAACATTACTTTTCCAGATGGCGCTGTTCGTGAATTCGAATCCGGCGTTACAACTTTTGAAATTGCACAATCTATCAGCAACTCTTTGGCTAAGAAAGCTCTTGCTGGTAAATTCAACGGTAAATTGATTGATACTACACGTGCTATCACTGAAGATGGAAGCATTGAAATCGTGACACCAGATCACGAAGATGCCCTTCCAATTTTGCGTCACTCAGCGGCTCACTTGTTTGCACAAGCAGCTCGTCGCCTCTTCCCAGACATCCACTTGGGTGTTGGTCCAGCTATCGAAGATGGTTTCTACTACGATACTGACAACCAAGCTGGTCAAATTTCTAACGAAGATCTTCCTCGTATCGAAGAAGAAATGAAGAAAATCGTTAAAGAAAACTTCCCATCAATCCGTGAAGAAGTGACAAAAGACGAGGCGCGTGAAATCTTCAAAAATGACCCATATAAATTGGAATTGATTGAAGAACACTCAGAAGACGAAGGTGGTTTGACTATCTACCGTCAAGGTGAATACGTTGATCTTTGCCGTGGCCCACACGTGCCATCAACTGGTCGTATCCAAGTTTTCCACCTTTTGAATGTTGCAGGTGCCTACTGGCGTGGAAATAGCGATAATGCTATGATGCAACGTATTTATGGTACAGCTTGGTTCGATAAAAAAGATCTCAAGGCTTACCTTAAACGCCTTGAAGAAGCTAAAGAACGTGACCACCGTAAACTTGGTAAAGAACTTGATTTGTTCATGATTTCTCAAGAGGTTGGTCAAGGTCTTCCATTCTGGTTGCCAAACGGTGCGACAATCCGTCGTGTCTTGGAACGCTACATCGTGGACAAGGAAGTAGCAGCAGGCTACCAACACGTCTACACTCCACCAATTGCCTCAGTTGAACTTTATAAAACTTCAGGTCACTGGGATCATTACCGTGAAGATATGTTCCCAACAATGGATATGGGAGATGGTGAAGCCTTTGTCCTTCGTCCAATGAACTGTCCTCACCACATCGAAGTTTACAAACACCATGTCCACTCTTATCGTGAATTGCCTATCCGTATCGCTGAAATTGGTATGATGCACCGTTATGAAAAATCTGGTGCCCTTACAGGACTTCAACGTGTACGTGAAATGTCACTTAATGATGGTCATACTTTCGTAACACCTGAACAAATCAAAGATGAGTTCCAACGTACGCTTCAATTGATTATCGATGTTTACGAAGATTTCAACTTGACTGACTATCGTTTCCGTTTGTCATATCGTGACCCTAAAGATACTCACAAATATTTTGACAATGACGAAATGTGGGAAAATGCTCAAAGCATGTTGAAATCAGCTATGGATGACATGGAACTTGACTACTTTGAAGCAGAAGGTGAAGCTGCCTTCTACGGTCCAAAACTCGATATCCAAGTGAAGACTGCCCTTGGTAATGAAGAAACACTTTCTACTATCCAATTGGATTTCTTGCTTCCAGAACGTTTTGACCTTAAATACATCGGAGCTGATGGAGAAGAACACCGTCCAGTTATGATTCACCGTGGGGTTATCTCAACAATGGAACGCTTTACAGCTATCCTTATTGAAAACTATAAAGGAGCCTTCCCAACTTGGTTGGCACCTCAACAAGTAACTGTTATCCCAGTTTCAAATGAAGCCCACACAGATTATGCTTGGGAAGTTGCTAAACAACTTCGTGACCGTGGTATCCGTGTTGAAGTGGATGAACGTAACGAGAAAATGCAATACAAGATTCGTGCGTCTCAAACACAAAAGATTCCTTACCAATTGATTGTTGGTGATAAGGAAATGGAAGACGGAACTGTTAACGTTCGTCGTTATGGACAAAAACAAACACATACAGAAGCTGTGTCAGAATTTGTAGAAAATATCCTTGCTGATATCGCTCGCAAATCACGCCCAGATGCCGAATAAAAAAAGGGTCGGTTAGCTAAGCTAACTGACTTTTTAGTAGGATAAACCATGCATGTTTTTATGAAAAGACTTTTATTTCTGATGGGAGCAGTTCTAGTCTTGTTACTGGCTAGCTTTATCTATCATAGATTAGACTTGCAAAGAGAAAAGACCTCTCTCAACCCTATGGGGCAAATGGTGTCTGTTAATGGCCATGACATGAGCGTCTTTGTGAAGGGAAATGGTCCACAAACCTTAGTTTTTCTATCTGGTGCTGGAACGGCCTCTCCCATTCTAGATTTTAAAGACTTGTATGATGGGCTTTCTAAGCAGTATAAGATAGTCGTTGTAGAGAGAGCTGGCTATGGTTATAGTGAGGACACATCTAAGTCCAGAGATGTGTCTGAGGTTCTTTCTGAGACACGTCAAGCCCTAGCCAAGGCACAAGTATCAGGTCCTTATATTATTCTTTCTCATTCGATGGCCTCCTTAGAAACGCTTTTGTGGCAAGAAAAATACCCAAGTGAAATAAAAGCTATCATTGGCTTAGATTGGGCTCTACCTGAAAGTTACGCTCATTTAAAAATGCATCCCCAGATTTTACGTATGGCTCGATTGGGAAGTCAATTAGGTCTTTTAAGGTATATACCGAGTCGCTTATATGTGCCTAATGAAAATTTAAGTAGTAGTGATCGACGCCTCTATCAACGAATAGCTTATCGTCAAATACTGTCACAAGCTATGTTAAATGAGAGCCTATCTGTTAAGGGAAATGCTAAAAAGGTTGATGCTAAGATAAATTCACAAATCCCCACCTTACTTTTGGTTTCTAATGGAGAAGACACGAGTTTTAGCAAGGAGGAGTGGCGAAATTATGCGGCCAGATTTGCAAAGGACCAGAAAAATATCGAACTGACTTTTTATGATGCCCCACATTATCTTTATCACTGTCAGACCAAAGAGGTAGTTGCTAAGATAGAGGACTTCATAAAGGGGACCACTGATTAAATTAACTTATGTTATTGAGGAGAGATGAGATGCTCATAGGCTCAAAAGCCTTTTCTAGCTTATGGAAGGAATGGCAAAAGGAATACCAGCCACTGCAGGTGCTGAAGTTATTGCTGGCTTATATAGAGATGCCAGAGGATCTATCTGGGGAGATAGAGGAAACTCAGCGTTTATTATCCTATTTTGACCCTGACTTGGCGCCTCATGATGCTTTCTGGAAGGATATTGCCAGGTTGGTAGATTTGGCTTTTCCTGAGGACAGCTTATCTAAAAAATTCTCTATTGAGCGACAAATCCATCAGTTACGTTACCTGATTTCTAGTCAACAGGCCCAGTATGTGAGGACGCATTATAAAAAAACAGGGATGACAGACAAAGAGGCTTTGGCTGCCTATCTCAGATGGAAACCTTTCACCATGTTTGATCAGGGGCGTCTGCACCAAAAGATTTCTTTCTGTGATGGCAAGGGGATTTATCCAGATGGGATTCCTAGTGTTAATCTCAAGATTCTCCTCTATAATCGTGTAGAGTTTATTCTAGATAGTCAGGGGAATTTTCTCAATGAGGTCGATGCGGAGCAGGTGACTGAGAGTGGGGTGGTTAATGGTGCAAGTTTCAACTATGGCAATTTCAAGCGCCACTGGCAACTGGATGTGGAGCCGGTTCAACCACATGATCCTGCCTTTCGTAATCGGATGACCAAGGGTTTTCGATCACCCAACAAATTGAGAAAGAAGTTGGGCCGAAAAGAGCCTGAGCATTTTGACAAGTCTTTTTACAATCCAAATGGTATCTATGCCCAGTCACACAGATCTTTGGCTAATGATGTCAAACGTCAAGCCAGACTTTTTCTCGCCATGGTTTATGGCTTTAAACCAGTTCAGAAAAAGCAAACAAAGGAGGTTCATATGTCTAAACAACCACAAAACAATAAAGGAACAGCAGTTCTAGGATCACTAGTATTTATGGCCTTATACGCCCTAGGTATTTGGCACAATGCTGTCCGAGGAAATATTCCTTTCCTTATTCTTTGGAGTGTTTTACTCCTAGTTAACGTCAGCTATTTGATTTTCCGCTTGAGAAAATAAAAAAAGAAAGTGATATGGACCTAAATGGTAAGAATTTAGATTTGTATCACTTTTTTGTATATTCAATTATAGCTTACCATTTGCTTTCTTCTGGGATAATAATCCAGCAAATGATGTAGAAAAGAAAACCTGTTCCAAATAAGAAGATCGCTGCAGCCCAAATAAGGCGAATAATGACAGGGTCAATGTCAAGATATTTAGCGATACCAGAACAAACACCGGCAATAATTTTGTTGTTTGGATCTCTTCTGAGTTCTTTTTTCATATGATTTACCTCCGTACTTCCTTATTATACCATAACACCTTGATGTCTTTGGCTTTAAGGAAGCATAAAGTAGACAATCCCCATATATTGAAGAGCCGAAGCCAACATGATGAAGAGGTGCCAAATCATGTGGAAGTATGGTTTTTTCTTAGCATAGAAAGCTGCACCAACCGTGTATGACAATCCTCCAGCAAGCATGAGTCCCCAAAAGGCAGGTCCTGTCTTAGTGACGATAGCTGGAATAATGAAGATAACCAACCATCCCATCATCAGATAGAGGAAGAGGGAGAATTTTTCATTGATTTTTTTAGCAAAGATTTTGTAGAGAATACCAAAAATTGTTGTTCCCCATTGGAGGACGATGATGCTGTAGCCTAGCCATCCGCCAACTAGTGAGAGGGCAACAGGGGTGTAGCTTCCAGCAATGGCGATATAAATCATGCTGTGGTCAATAATTCTTAGAACCATCTTGTGGGGTGAGTTATAATCCATAGCATGATAGATGGCTGAACTCAAAAACATGAGGAAGAGACTGATGACAAAAACGGACATCCCGACGGCAGCAGTCATGCCGTAGCCGTTGTTGGCATGAACAGCAGTAATTGGCAATAAGACTAGCATGGCCATAGCTCCGACGGCGTGAGTCACGCTGTTAGCCACTTCCTCACCAAAGCTAAGTTTTTTACTGAGTTTGAGGTTGGGAGAAGTATTAAAAGTAGCAGTATTAGACATTGTTTCCTCCTTCAAGGTCGTTCAAAAGTTGATGGGTAGCTCGGTAGCATTGAAGCGTCTGACAGGCTGAGAGTATGACTTGCGGAGCCTCTTGGGGAAACTGACCATTCATACAGGCTACAAAGTCATTGTAGTAACTCTTTTGACTTTCAGCATCTGTACGTAGGATTTCCAAGGTTTTAGCAATCTCAGAAATCTCAAAGACGGTCTTCAGACTAGTGATGACAATAAGTCTAGCTACCTGAGCAGCATTATATTTTTTCTTGATGGGTTTTGCGACATGGCCATGTTTGACATAATTATTGACCATAGAGGCGGTTAGCCCCTTGTCGTTTGGCCCCAAAGTACTTTGGGTGACCTGATTGACATAGAGCAAAACCTGATCCAAATAGAGTTCAATCTCTGGTAATTCTTCCCAGAGAGGGTATTGTTGTGTTGTCAAATTATAAAAACCTCTTCATCTAGTTTTCATAACTAGATTATAACATTATAGAAATTCAAGTCAAGTCAGAACTTGTGAGATATGAAAAAGATGTTGAGATAATATGTTCAACATCTTTATTTCTTATGTGATATGGCAGAGTTATTTTTTTAAAACTGCTTCAGTATCTCTTTTTATGGGGTTCTAAGTTTCTCCAAAATTGCTTGTGCAGTTTCTTGATTCATATGTTTGGCCTTGAGAAGTTCAGCCAAAACGTGAGGCATCTCTTCAGGGCTAGCACCGGCTAGTAGGGCTAGAGATTTGGCCTGAAGTTTCATATGTCCTGCTTGGATACCTGTTGAAGTCAGAGCTTTGAGAGCAGCCAGATTTTGTGCCAAACCAAGAGAAACGATGATACTAGCTAGGGTTTTGGCATCTGGATGGTTAAGTAAGTCATGGGCGATAGAAACACTAGGATTAAGTCCGATTGAACCGCCACGGGTTGCAATTGGCATGGGGAGGGTTAATTCTCCCACCAATTCTTTAGCCTCCTGGTCATAAGTCCATGTGGACAGGCCACGGTAGCTACCATCCTTGCTAGCATAGGCATGACTACCAGCCTCAACTGCTCGCCAATCATTGCCAGTCGCAATAACTAGGGCATCGATACCATTGAAAATTCCCTTGTTATGGGTAGCTGCTCGGTAAGGGTCCACCTGGGCCAACTGGCTAGCCATCTCCATTTTCTTAGCAAAATCATGAGCGTCTTCCTTGTTACGACTGAGGAAGCGTGTGCTAAGACGACAAGTTGCTGTCACTAGACTCTCGGTGGCAAGATTTGAGAGAATGGCCATGAGACTTTGACCTTCTGAGAGATTTTCCAGTTCTGGCACCAGTGCTTCCATCATGGTGTTGACCATATTGGCTCCCATAGCTTCTTGGGTATCAACGGCTAGATAGACAATGAGGAAGTCTCCCTTAGCCTCAGTCCAGAGCCTGCGAGGGCCACCCCCACGCTTAACAATAGAAGGATGAGCCTCTTTGGCAATCTCTATGAGGTCCTGATTAGCTGCTTGAATTTTACTTGAAGCAGTGGCTTTATCAGGAACGTCAAAAAGGGCAACTTGGCCAATCATTTGACGATTATGAATCGTAGTCGTGAAACCGCCAGAGCGCTTAATGAGCTTGCTAGCATAGGAAGCAGCGGCGACGACAGAAGGTTCCTCAGTAACCATAGGAACCTGGTAGGTTACACCGTCTACCAATACATCTGGGCAAACGGCAAAGGGAAGTGTAAATCGACCAATAACATTTTCAGTCATTTGGTTGGCTGTTTCAAGGGTGAGTTGTTGGTCCTTATCCAGAAGATCTTGATTTTCCTGAGATAAAAGAGCATTCTTTTTCAAATGCTCTTTACGTTCTTGCGGTGTCTTCTTGGAAAAACCAGTCCAAGAGAGTTTAGTCATATTAATTTCCTTTATAGATACGTTGGTGTTCAGAGATTTCAGTTAAACGGAAAGCTCCGGTTTGGTAATCAGCGAATTGAGTAGAGCCAGTGTCATCCAACTGCGCCTCTTCATAGAAAAGTTTTTCATAATCAGCAACGCTCAAGGGTTGACGTTTGGCAAAGGTATCTAGACGGTCTGAACGAAGCAGGTCTTTGTAGCCCTCAACCAGACGTCCTGAGAAAATTTCGGAGACAGCTCCAGAACCATAAGAGAAGAAGCCAATCTTATCTCCTGCTTTAAGGTCTTGCGATTGTTCAAGCAAAGAAAGGAGCCCAAGGTAGAGTGACCCTGTATAGATATTTCCAATTTGGCGACTATAGGTAATTGAAGCATCAAAGTTGTTTGTTAAACGCTCTTTATTCTCGGGATTCAAATCTTTTGGAATGATTTTATTAAGTCCCTTAAGAGCTAACTTAGGATAAGGAAGGTGGAGACAAAAAGCTGCAAAATCAGCAAAGTCAGCCTGATGACGCTCTTGGTAAGCTGCCCAAGTTGTCTTCAAACTGTCAAGGTACTGCTTGGTTGAATAGATGCCTTGAACATAAGGCGTTGAACTGTAGTTTGGGCGCCAGAAGTCCATGACATCACGAGTTTGTGCCACGTTGTCATCTGTAAGCTCCAAAATACGTGGATTCTGACTGACTAGCATAGCTACAGCACCAGCTCCCTGGGTTGACTCACCAGAAGATCCGACACCATAACGGGCAATGTCACTTGCGATAACTAGAACTTTGCTCTCTGGGTGGGCTGCTACGTGCAATTTAGCATAGTTAAGTCCAGCAGTTGCAGCATAACAAGCTTCCTTCATTTCAAAAGAACGGGCAAAAGGTTGAATCCCCAAAAGACTGTGAACATAGACAGCAGCAGCCTTTGACTGGTCAATGGAAGACTCAGTAGCCACGATGACCATATCGATAGCTTTTTTGTCATCGTCATTTAAAATATCAGTCGCCGCATCAGAGGCAAGCGTCACAATATCTTCTGTAATCGGCGTAATACTGGTTGCATCAAGCATCAGCCCCTTGCTGAATTTTTCAGGCTCCGACCCACGGGCAAGAGCGAGATCAGCCATGTTTAGAACATATTGACTGGTCGCAAAACCAATCTTATCAATTCCAATAGACATATGATGTTTCCTTTTTTTCTTCATTGTAGAGTATCCAGAGAATACTAATCTATAGTGATTTTACCATAAAAGAGCGCTTTCGCCTTGAAAAAACTTTGATAGTTAGTTATATCTTCTGTTTTGATAGGAACTAGAGGATTTCACAAGACTTTCCTTTGGGGAACATGACCCTTTTGTTTCTCATTTCAAGCAGAATAGGGTAAAATTGAAATGGCACTCTACTAGTTTTTTAGCTATGTTAGAAAAGTAAAATTGTTGTTATATATTGAAATCATTGCGAGCGTTAAGTGAGACTTTCCGCTGTGAGATAAGTGTCTGTAAATAAAGTGTTTTGTTTACAGACACTCGGAATTTTTGAGACCATAGGCTCAAAAATTAGTCTTGGAACTTCGAAGAAGTTCCAAGACGTCCGTAATCACTTAAGGAAAGTCTCAAAAAATACTTTGTTTTCAATTGAATAAAGAGGAAAATCATGACAAAAGCAGACACTATATTTAAAGAAAATATCACTAAAATCATGGAAGAGGGTGTTTGGTCGGAGCAAGCACGTCCTAAATACAAGGATGGCACTACAGCCAATTCCAAATATATTACAGGGTCTTTTGCTGAATATGATTTGAGCAAGGGAGAGTTTCCTATTACCACTCTTCGTCCTATTGCTATCAAATCTGCTATCAAAGAAGTGCTTTGGATTTACCAAGACCAGTCAAATAGCCTAGATGTCCTTGAAGATAAGTATAATGTGCATTATTGGAATGACTGGGAAGTTGAAGGCGTACCTGCCAATAATGGGGACAAGCGTTCGATTGGTCAGCGTTATGGGGCGGTCGTTAAGAAGCACGATATTATTAACCGTTTGTTGGCTCAGTTGGAGACCAATCCGTGGAATCGCCGTAATGTCATCTCCCTTTGGGATTACGAGGCCTTTGAGGAGACAGCAGGACTTCAGCCTTGTGCCTTCCAAACCATGTTTGATGTTCGTCGTGTGGGTGAGGACATTTATTTGGATGCTACTTTGACGCAACGTTCTAACGATATGTTGGTAGCTCATCATATTAATGCCATGCAGTATGTGGCCCTTCAGATGATGATTGCCAAGCACTTTGGTTGGAAAGTTGGTAAATTCTTTTATTTTATCAACAACCTCCATATTTATGACAATCAATTTGAGCAAGCCGAAGAACTCCTCAAGCGTCAGCCGTCTGATTGCCAACCACGCTTGGTCCTCAATGTTCCTGATGGAACGAATTTCTTTGATATCAAACCAGAAGATTTTGAATTGGTTGACTATGAGCCTGTTAAACCTCAACTCAAATTTGACTTAGCAATTTAATAAATGCTTATGATTTAAGTGCATAAAGAGCTGGCAAAGTTTTTTCCAAGCTCTTTTTCTCTTTTTTTGTTAGAATGGATTGTAAACTTAAAAAGAAAAGGAAATACTGTGTCTAAACAACTCATTGCTATTTGGGCGGAAGCTCATAACCATGTTATTGGGAAGAATCACACCATGCCTTGGCACTTGCCTGCTGAACTGGCACATTTCAAGAAAACGACCATGGGCTCAGCAATTCTCATGGGACGTGTGACCTTTGATGGCATGAACCGTCGTTGCCTACCAGGACGTGAAACCTTGATTTTGACACGAGATAAGGAATTCAACTGTGAGGGTGTGACGACCGTTACGAGTGTTGAGGAAGCTCTGGCTTGGTTCGAACAGCAAGATAAGGACCTCTATATTGCTGGTGGTGCTGGTGTCTACAAGGCTTTTGATGGACATTATGATGCACTCATCAAGACAACTATTGAGGCTGATTTAGAGGGAGACACGTATTTTCCACAACTAGATATGACGGCATTTAAAGAGGTATCACGTGACCGCGTGGTCAAGGATGATAAAAATGCCTACGACTTTAGCATAAGTCGCTATGAAAAAGAAGGAGACTAGGTTCATGCAACGTAGTGTTTTTGGGTTATTTACTGCATTATTGGGAGTGCTTTGTGTCCTCTCTGCCATTCCTGCCTTTCGCAAGAAACGTTATGGGTTAGCAGTTTTTCTCTTTTTAAATGCTTTTACTAACCTTGTCAATACTATTCACGCCTTCTATGGCACCCTATTTTAGAAAAGAGTGAGGAATAAATGGCTGGAAATCGTAATGAAGAAATGGTTTATTGTTCATTTTGTGGCAAAAACCAAGAAGAAGTAAAGAAAATTATCGCTGGGAATGGCGTCTTTATCTGTAACGAATGTGTGGCCTTGTCACAAGAAATCATTCGTGAGGAAATGGCAGAAGAAGTTTTGGCTGACTTGGCTGAAACTCCGAAGCCGAAAGAACTTTTAGATATTTTGAACAACTATGTCGTGGGGCAGGACCGTGCCAAACGTGCCTTGGCGGTAGCTGTTTACAATCACTATAAACGTATCAATTTCACAGAAAGTCGTGAAGACAATGATGTGGATTTGCAAAAATCAAATATTCTCATGATTGGACCAACTGGTTCAGGGAAGACTTTCTTGGCTCAGACCTTGGCTCGTAGCTTGAATGTTCCATTTGCGATTGCGGATGCAACATCATTGACAGAGGCAGGTTATGTGGGTGAGGACGTGGAAAATATCCTCCTCAAACTGATTCAAGCGGCAGACTTCAATATCGAACGTGCGGAACGTGGTATCATCTATGTCGATGAGATTGATAAAATTGCAAAAAAAGGTGAGAATGTTTCCATCACTCGTGACGTTTCTGGTGAAGGGGTTCAACAAGCCCTCTTGAAGATTATCGAAGGAACAGTAGCTAGCGTTCCCCCTCAAGGTGGTCGTAAACACCCTAACCAAGAGATGATTCAAATTGATACTAAGAATATTCTCTTTATCGTTGGTGGTGCTTTTGATGGTATCGAAGATATCGTTAAGCAACGTCTTGGTGAGAAAATCATTGGTTTTGGTCAAAATAATAAGGCTATTGATGATGACTCATCATACATGCAAGAAATTGTGGCTGAAGATATTCAAAAATTCGGTCTTATCCCTGAGTTTATCGGACGTTTGCCAGTCCTTGCGGCCCTTGAACAGTTAACGGTTGACGACTTGGTTCGTATCTTGACAGAGCCTAGAAATGCCTTGGTTAAACAGTACCAAACCCTCTTGTCTTATGATGGGGTTGAACTGGAGTTTGACCAGGATGCTCTTGAAGCTATTGCAAGTAAGGCAATTGAACGTAAGACCGGTGCGCGTGGCCTTCGCTCTATCATTGAGGAAGTCATGATGGATGTCATGTTTGAGATTCCGAGTCAGGAAGATGTGACTAAGGTTCGTATTACAAAAGAAGCCGTTGACGGCACAGCTGCTCCAGTTTTGGAAACAGCATAAGGAGGTTCTATGGCTGAAGAACAAGTCCTAAATACGCACAATGCTGAGATTTTGCTTAGTGCGGCGAATAAGAGCCACTATCCCCAAGATGACCTCCCTGAGGTTGCCCTAGCAGGACGCTCGAATGTTGGTAAATCAAGCTTTATCAATACACTTCTTGGTCGTAAAAACCTAGCACGTACTTCTGGGAAACCAGGGAAAACTCAGTTGCTTAATTTCTACAATATTGACGATAAGCTTCGTTTTGTGGATGTGCCAGGTTACGGTTATGCCCGTGTGTCTAAAAAAGAACGTGCCAAATGGGGCAAAATGATTGAGGAGTACCTAGTGACTCGAGATAATCTTCGTGTCGTTGTTAGCTTGGTTGACCTCCGACATGAACCAACTCAAGACGATATCCAAATGTATGAATTTCTCAAGTATTATGAAATTCCGGTCATCGTTGTAGCGACTAAGGCTGACAAGATTCCTCGCGGAAAATGGAACAAGCACGAATCAATTATTAAGAAAAAACTCAATTTCGATAAAAATGACCATTTCATCGTCTTTTCATCTGTCACACGTGACGGTTATGATGAAGCATGGGATACGATTTTAGCAGAATTATAAAAAGAGCTCGGAGAGATCCGAGTTTTTTTCTTGCGATAGTTTTTGTCTATCTCTTTGATAGTTTCCACCTATTATCCAAAGGGTTTTTATTATGATAAGCTTATTTTATTACATCTATTGGAGGAATCTATGGAAAACCATAATTATGAAAATGAAGGTCAGTTTCAACGGAAGATGACCTCACGCCACCTCTTTATGCTCTCGCTAGGTGGTGTTATTGGTACCGGTCTATTCTTGAGTTCAGGCTATACGATTGCTCAAGCAGGCCCTCTTGGTGCGATACTATCTTATCTTGTGGGGGCTATCGTTGTTTACTTAGTCATGCTTTCATTAGGTGAGCTAGCTGTTGCTATGCCAGTAACGGGATCCTTTCACACCTATGCCACTAAATTTATCAGTCCGGGAACCGGCTTTACGGTAGCTTGGCTTTATTGGATTTGTTGGACGGTAGCCTTGGGAACAGAATTTCTGGGTGCGGCCATGTTGATGCAACGTTGGTTTCCATCAGTTCCGGCTTGGATGTTTGCGGCATTCTTTGCCTTGGTGATTTTTGGAATTAATGCTCTGAGCGTAAGGTCTTTTGCGGAAGCGGAATCTTTCTTCTCTTCTATAAAGGTTATTGCTATCTTGGTTTTTATCATCCTAGGTCTGGGGGCTATGTTTGGTTTGGTCAGCTTTGATGGTCATCGTGAAGCTATTATGTTCAAACATTTGACGGCTAATGGTCTCTTTCCAAATGGTGGTCTTGCCATTGTATCAGTCATGTTGGCGGTTAACTACGCCTTTTCGGGAACAGAGTTAATCGGTATCGCAGCTGGTGAGACAGATAATCCTAAAGAGGCTGTTCCACGTGCTATTAAAACGACAATTGGACGCTTGGTTATCTTCTTTGTCTTGACCATTGTGGTATTGGCTTCGCTTCTTCCCATGAAAGAAGCAGGGGTATCTTCAGCACCTTTCGTTGATGTCTTTGATAAGATGGGAATTCCATTTGCGGCGGACATCATGAACTTTGTTATCTTGACAGCTATCCTTTCTGCTGGAAATTCAGGACTTTATGCGTCAAGCCGTATGCTGTGGTCTTTGGCCAATGAGGGAATGCTCAATAAAAAGCTAGTGAAAATTAATAAGCATGGTGTTCCAATGACAGCTCTTTTGATTTCTATGGCAGGAGCAGTTTTATCGCTCTTTTCTAGTATCTATGCAGCAGATACAGTTTATCTAGCTTTGGTATCAATTGCTGGTTTTGCAGTTGTTGTTGTCTGGCTCTCTATTCCTATGGCACAAATCAACTTCCGTAAACAGTGGAATTTAGAGCATTCTGAGGATGAGTTAGATTACAAGACACCGTTTAATCCAATCCTACCTTATATTACAATCATTCTGTTGGCTATCTCTGTTCTTGGTATTGCTTGGGATAGTTCGCAGCGTGCGGGACTCTACTTTGGTATTCCTTTCATGATTTTCTGCTACCTCTATCACTACCTTCGCTTTAAAAAACGGTAAGGAGGCCTTGTATGGCAATATTTAAAGACTATTTAGAGAATAAATCTCCCCTCATTCTTCATGGGGCTCTGGGAACAGAGATGGAGAGCTTGGGTTATGATATTTCTGGCAAACTCTGGTCAGCCAAGTACCTGCTTGAAAAGCCAGAAGTTATTCAAAAAATCCACGAAACCTATGTAGCTGCTGGGGCTGATTTGATTACCACATCGTCTTATCAGGCAACCTTGCCAGGCTTGATAGACGCTGGACTCACTAAAGAAGAAGCAGAGCAGATTATTGCCTTGACAGTTCAGTTGGCAAAGGATGCACGCGATAAGGTCTGGGCAACTTTGGATGACAGTGAGAAGGCTAATCGTCCTTATCCATTGATCTCTGGTGATGTCGGTCCTTACGCAGCCTATTTGGCCAATGGTTCTGAGTACAGTGGTGATTATGGTCAGATTACCATAGAGGCTCTCAAGGACTTTCATCGCCCTCGAATTCAAATTCTCCTAGATCAGGGTGTCGATTTGTTGGCTTTGGAAACCATCCCTAATCATCTAGAAGCTCAATCTTTGATTGAACTGCTGGCTGAAGAATTTCCAGAAGCAGTAGCTTATATCAGTTTTACAGTCCAAGAACCAGGCGCTATCAGTGATGGGACTTCTTTAGATGAGATTGCCCAGCTTGTTTCCCAGTCAGACCAAATCTTGGCTCTAGGAATCAACTGTAGTTCGCCTCTGCTCTATAATCAGGCTCTTACTATTCTTAAAAATGCTGGAAAAGCCCTCATTACTTACCCCAACTCAGGTGAGGTTTATGATGGTAGTACGCAGACTTGGAAACCTAAGGACAAGGATGCTCTGACCTTAGTGGAACACAGCAAGAATTGGCATGATCAGTTTGGAGTTAAGATTTTAGGTGGTTGCTGCCGCACACGTCCAAATGATATTAAAGCCTTATATGCAGAGTTTAGAACCTAGTCAAATTTCTAATTATTTGTTATAATAGGAGACTGTAAGGCTATGAGCTCTACACATTATTAGTAGAAAATGAAGCCAGCGTTAAGCTGGTTTTTAAAATGAAGAGGAAAATATGACCTACGAACAAGAATTTCTAAAAGACTTCGAAGCCTGGGTTGTTACCCAAGTTAAAGTAAACGAAACGGCCTTGGCCGCTAGCAAGAAAATCTGGGAAGAAGACGGCGATGAACGTGCACGTGATGCAAGTTACCGCTATGAAGCTAAATTGGATGCTTACAATTTCCTAATTGGTAAGTTTGCCAACTATCGTGCTGGCAAAGGTTTCCATGATATGCCAGATGGCTTGTTCGGGGAACGTCACTATTAATAAAGGATGAAAAAGAAAATGGCGATACTACTTTATAGAAAGGTATCGTCTATCAAAATAGGAGAAAACTAAACATGGCTAAAGTAAAAAATAAAAAGAAAGCTTTTAAACACCGTTTGAAAAAACAAGGACTTTTCAATAATGTTAAAGCCCCTGTTCCACCCGTTGCGCCTGTTCCACCAGTGCCACCAGTAGCACCACAACCTGTTGCTGAACCTAAGACAGTTGCCAAGGAAGAAGTAGTAGCCAAAGACCTTAGTATTGAAGCTTTTGCAGAACTTCCAGAAGTTGAAGGCCTTCGTTCAAACCTTGTAGAAACTCTTTATAATGAAGGTTTGACTTCAGTAGAGGCTTTTGCTACTGTGACTGAAGAAGAAGTTCTTGCCCTCAAGGGTGTCGGACCTGCGACAGTTAAAAAATTGAAAGAAAATGGTGTTAGCTTCAAAGCTTAAGCCTAAAAAAGATCCGAGGTGTAGCCTTCGGATTTTTTATTGTTTTAGAAAGCATTGCTTGATTAGAAAAACAAGAAAACCACTAGTAAATCTAGTGGTTAGTAGGTCTGGATTGTTTATTTCTTTGGATTTTGTTTGGTTAAATTAAGTCCAAAAGGTACCAAGTTTTCTTGATGCCTGCGGATGCGCCCCATATTTTCAGTGTGGCGGAAGATGATAAGCAAAGCCATGATGGTAAGAACCCCAGTAAAAATAAGGTCATAGCCATCTAGTAAGAAATGGATGGCTGGAAACACAGCTAAGGTAATAAGTCCAACAATTGCTGCAGTGACACTTGAAAATGAAATCATGCTGGTTAGATAGAGTGTTAGGACAAAGACCAAGAGTAGGAATACACAGTAGAGTGGGGCAAAGCCAAGAAGCACCCCTGCACTTGTCGCAACAGCCTTCCCACCTTTAAATCCAGCAAAGATTGGAAAAACATGTCCGATAATGGCAAAGAAACCAATGATTAGAGGTGAAACCTCTGTAACACCAAGCCAGATAGGTAGCAGAACAGCCAAAGTCCCCTTGAACATATCAACCAAGAAGGTGATGGTACCAGCAGTCTTACCTAGGACACGAAAGGTATTGGTTGTTCCAGTATTTCCAGAGCCATGCTCACGAAGATTGGTATGGAAGAATAGTTTCCCAATCCAGAGGCCGGTCTGAATGGAACCTAACAAGTAGGCGATTAGGATTAACAATAAGATTTTCATGAGATAATTATAGCATACAGCCTAGTAATTGACAAAGTCAGTCAGCATAAAGATATCTTTTGGACTTTCTTGATTTCTTTTGCAAATTCTTCTGAAAACTTATAAAATAATAAGGATGAAAATTTTGGAGGTCACTCTTGGCTAAAAAAGAAATAAATGTAAATAATTATAATGATGATGCCATTCAGGTACTAGAAGGGTTAGATGCGGTTCGCAAGCGCCCAGGAATGTACATTGGCTCAACGGATGGAACAGGACTTCACCACCTAGTTTGGGAGATTGTCGACAATGCGGTCGATGAAGCTCTTTCTGGTTTTGGTGATGTCATCGCTGTCACCCTAAATAAGGATGGTTCCGTTTCTGTTTCTGACTCTGGACGTGGGATGCCGACAGGTATGCATGCCATGGGTAAACCAACAGTTGAAGTTATTTTCACTGTTCTCCACGCGGGTGGTAAATTTGGACAGGGTGGTTATAAGACTTCTGGTGGTCTTCACGGTGTGGGTTCTTCAGTTGTTAATGCGCTATCTAGCTGGCTTGAGGTAGAAATTACCCGTGACGGTAGTGTTTATCGTCAGCGTTTTGAAAATGGGGGTCACCCTGTAACAGGACTTGAAAAGATTGGTAAAGCGCCTAAATCTAAGACAGGTACAAAAGTTACCTTCATGCCTGATGCGAGCATCTTTTCAACGACTGACTTTAAATTTAACACCATCTCAGAGCGTCTCAAAGAATCAGCCTTCCTTCTTAAGAATGTCACTATGACATTGACAGACTTGCGGGGCGAAGAAGAAGTTCGTGAAGAATTCCACTATGAAAATGGGGTTCAAGACTTTGTGTCATATTTGAATGAGGACAAGGAAACGCTGACACCAGTTATCTATATTGATGGAGATCAGCAAGAATTTCACTTGGAATTAGCCCTTCAGTACAATGATGGCTATTCTGACAATATCCTTTCCTTTGTCAATAATGTCCGTACTAAGGATGGAGGGACCCACGAAACAGGCTTCAAGTCTGCCATTACCAAGGCTCTTAACGATTATGCGCGTAAGACGGGTCTTCTCAAAGAAAAGGATAAGAACCTTGAAGGGTCAGATTACCGTGAAGGTTTATCAGCAGTTATTTCGCTTTTGGTTCCTGAAGAACACCTTCAGTTTGAAGGACAAACCAAGGACAAACTTGGATCTCCTTTAGCTCGTCCTATTGTTGATAGTATTGTTTCAGAGCATTTGACTTACTTCCTTATGGAAAATGGGGATCTGGCTTCTAACTTGGTGCGTAAGGCTATCAAGGCCCGTGATGCCCGTGAAGCTGCTAGAAAAGCGCGTGATGCTAGTCGAAACGGGAAGAAAAATAAAAAAGACAAGGGGCTCTTATCAGGGAAGCTGACCCCAGCCCAGTCTAAAAATGCTAAGAAAAATGAACTTTATCTGGTCGAAGGGGATTCTGCCGGTGGATCAGCCAAACAAGGTCGTGATCGTAAATTCCAGGCTATCCTGCCTCTTCGAGGTAAGGTCCTAAACACTGAGAAGGCCAAAATGGCTGACATTCTCAAAAATGAAGAAATCAATACCATGATTTACACTATTGGTGCAGGTGTAGGAGCTGATTTTAACCTTGACGATATCAACTACGACAAGATTATCATCATGACCGATGCCGATACCGATGGGGCTCATATCCAGACCTTGCTACTTACTTTCTTCTATCGTTATATGCGTCCACTGGTTGAAGCAGGACACGTTTATATCGCTTTGCCTCCTCTTTACAAGATGTCTAAAGGGAAAGGCAAGAAGGAAGTTGTCGAATATGCTTGGACGGACGGGGAACTTGAGGAACTTCGTCAAAAATTTGGTCGTGGAGCGATTCTCCAACGTTACAAGGGGCTTGGTGAGATGAATGCTGACCAGCTTTGGGAAACAACCATGGATCCAGAGACCAGAACGCTTATTAGAGTGACTATTGACGATTTAGCGCGTGCCGAACGTCGCGTCTCAGTCCTTATGGGAGATAAGGCAGCACCACGCCGTCAATGGATTGAGGATAACGTTAAATTTACCTTGGAAGAAAGTGGCGTATTTTGATGAATATTATAGAAAAGTCTAAAAAGAATATAGAAGCCTTTTTTAAACAGATTGATTGGGAAAAAGTAATTTTGAATATTACATTGACAGCAATTATTCCAATTATACTTTTCACAATACCTATAGTTTATTCAACTACTAATCAGAAAGATTGGGGTGTTGGTATTGTTGAAAAACTACAACAAGGTATCCTATTCAGTACAATAATAAGTATAGCATCCAATATTGTATTATCTTATAGGGTTAGATTTAGAGGTCTATTTTCAAAGAAAAATCAAGATAATCTTGAACAGGGAATAAAATTATTACCATTTTATTCTAATCTCTTGATTATTATATTTTCTTTCGTTCTAATGCTTTTATCTGCTTTCTATTACGGACAAATTAGTGGTAATTCTCCATTAAATAATATTGGAATCATTTTGGAAATTATATTATTTATTCTGATTCAGCTTCTATATGGATATTCTGAAGGATCAATGAGAGAAGACGATGGCAGTAATATTAAAGAATTGCAACAAAAAGCTGATGAGAAGAGAAACAAAATGGAAAAGAACGATTTCATAGTGTTAGAAAAAGATAATGAAGATTTTAATTTATTACGAAAAAGGAGAGGAGGAGAATAGATGGGAGATACAGTTACCTTCCCTAAGGGAATGGAAGTAAATCAATGTGACGGGGTGTATAATTTCATACTTACAACTGGAATAGCATCTGATATCTTAAAGATTTCAGATGTTAAAAGATTATCGGAAACTGAAGATGGTATTCAAAGATATTTAAATGATGCTAGAGCTAATGCAGTTAAAGATTTTTGTTACAGGAAAGATGCAATTTTCCCAACACCTATTATTGTTTCTTTGAATTCTGACTTTATTTGCTCTTCAGATGATGAGCTCATAATTAGTTTTGATTCTGATCGTTATTCAGCAAAACCATTCACTGTTATTGATGGACAACATCGACTTGAAGGCATTGATAGATATATAAGGGAAGGAGGAGAGAAAAATTTTGAAATCCCTTTAATCATATACCAAGATGCGGATCAAGCTACGGCAGCTTCCATATTTGTAGCAATTAATGCAAATCAAAGGCAAGTAGATAGTTCAACCATTAGCCAACTTTTTGGAATTATTTATAGTGAGCGATCTGATATTTATACTGTAGAATCTTTTACAGCTCGGGTAGTCAAACTTCTTAATGAGAATGATGCTTCTCCATTTTATGGTAAGATAAAGATGTTGGGGAAGAAAGAGAGAGACGGTCAATTTATATCACAGGGGACTGTTGCGAAAAAAATTTCTCAGTTTATTTCTTCGAATAGTACGAAGGACAATTTATTAATTGAAAATTATAGTGCAAAGTTTTTACCAGATAATAAAAATAAAGTATTTAGAAATTCATTCATTAGGAATCAACCAGCAGAGGTTGCTAAAGATATAATCAATTTTTTTGGTGCTTTTGAAATTGTATACCAGGAAATTTGGAATGGAGAAGGATTGTTAATAAAAAAGGCTGTTGGTTATAGTGCAATGATGTATTTTTTAGAAAAACTATTATTAAAAGATATAAAAGGTGCTAGAAGTTATTTTGATATATTTGAAAAGAATCAAGAAGAGAATACTAAAAAACTATTAGAAATTTTTTCTACAGAAAAAGGTTCTAGCGAAAGTATTGCTAGAAAAATATCAAAAGAATTAATAGAGTTATTTAAAATTGAAGAATTCGAATAATATAATTTTCCGCAAGCAATCACATTCGTGGATGGTTGCCCAAAAGGAACTAAGAAAACGACACCTAAAGAAGTCGTTTTCGTCGAAAATTGGATTAACAATTATCCTAAGAAATGCTTGGACTATAAGTATCGCAGATAATTTCTTCTTGCTGACTAACTTGAACTTGAAAACTAGCTTATAATTTGTCCCTTGTATTTTTTATAGCAATCCTTACAGTATATTGACAAGTTTCCTCATGATAATTTTGATGAGGTGGTTGATAAGTATGAGGATCTGAATATGACCATCCTTTGCGTGAGGGGAATGGACGCGCAATGCGGATTTGGCTAGATTGTATACTTCGTGACAAGCTGGGCAAAGTGGTAAATTGGAACGATATTGATAAGGATGAAGCCTTTTAGTAACATTTCGGAGGATTATAATGTTTTTAGATTTAGGAATTGCTTCATATTTGTTTGGTAAAATAGCGGATTTTTCTTGGCAGAATCTTTATAAATCACTAGGGTTGCATGAGAAGACTGATAAAAAGAGTATAAAAAAATTTATAGAAGATTATCGAGATGATATAATTGAACGTCATAAAGACAATCCAGATTTTGAAGAGGTTTTAAGATTTTGGGAAACAAATCACATCGTTGAAGAAATTTTGATGATTGAATATCTCTTAAAAAGTAACTTTGCGACTTATGATGATTTTAAAAGCGATTTGGAGTATAAGTATCCTAAGACTTTCAATAAAAGTTTTTCAATTAGCTTGATGGATGAGCTGGATACAAAATTGATTGACTTGTTTAGTAAAATGTCTCAGTTTTCTCAGTCAGATACCGCTGTTATAGCAAATGTTGTTGAAACATCAAATAAAGAGTCGAATTCTGAAATAGTATCTTCATTGGAAGAAATCGTAAAGTATTTACATGAACTTAGTGCAAAAAATAATGTTATGTCCAACTCTCAGTTAGAATATATTCAAAAGTCAAAAATCGAAAATTTCAAATTCGTTTATCCGATGACATCTAAATTGACAATCACTTCAAAAAATGATTATAAATATAATTATTATTTGTTTCAGTCTTTTGAATTTGAGGGGGACTTTGGCGATGATCCAACGGTGTTTTTGATTTATTCAGAGGATGATAATAAAATTAAGCTAGACACTGCTATTCATGGTTTGCAACCTGATAATTTACGAGTTCTAAAATTTAAGCCGACAGAAATTGAAGGTAAGAAATATAAATATAATATTTCTAAAGAGTATTGTTATTATTCCAATCAAGGAAATGAATATGATATTAGACCATTCATTGTTGTTGTGCTCGGTGAAGAGGTTATGGGCTTTGCTACCTTAACGATAATTAATAAGTCATTTAAAAAAGGTCAAAGTATCACTTTACCGTTCACTGGACATAAAGCATTCATTCCAGCAGCAAGAAAACTTATTTGGCCAAATAAAAAGGATTTATTAAAAAAACTTCATGAACAACAGACTGGTAGAGTTTTCTATTTAGACAATTCTGTTGTAGATGAAGTAATTAAAATTAAAAAATATTTTTTGGATTCGTTAAAAGAAGAAGTTAAGGATGCATTAAAACAAGAGTATGAATAATTGTTTTTTTAATCTATTTTCCACTATACAAACATGTTTATTTCCATGAGATTATTCTTCACCTTGTATATAAAACCTGAACATGTGACTAATTCACTTAAAATATCCGTAATTCAATAAAAAACTACTCTATATTCTTTGAAAGGAGTTGAACAGGCCTTAAATGCTGTGTGAAACTTCCTTATTACTGACTGATATAACAAATTTTAAACACGTTAAATTACAGAAAGGATGGCTTGGTTACTTATAGTAACTGAACACGGGACTAATTTCTTAGTAAAAAAGATAAATCGCCTTGGATTCATCGAACCCTGCATCGATTTTCTATTTTTCTACAGAAATTTTCGGCAAGCCGAATCGTCCCTTTGTATCTTATGTCTAATATTCAAAACATGTCCCTTGAGGACATCATGGGGGAGCGTTTTGGACGCTACTCCAAATACATTATTCAGGAGCGTGCGCTTCCTGACATTCGTGACGGTTTGAAACCCGTTCAACGTCGTATTCTTTATTCCATGAATAAGGATGGCAATACCCATGACAAGGGCTATCGTAAATCTGCCAAGTCGGTGGGTAACATTATGGGTAATTTTCACCCACATGGCGATAGTTCCATTTATAACGCCATGGTGCGTATGTCTCAGGACTGGAAGAATCGTGAAATCTTAGTTGAAATGCATGGTAACAACGGTTCTATGGATGGTGATCCACCAGCGGCTATGCGTTATACAGAGGCGCGTTTGTCAGAGATTGCTGGCTACCTTCTTCAAGACATTGATAAAAACACAGTCCCTTGGGCTTGGAATTTTGATGATACAGAGAAGGAACCAACTGTTTTACCTGCAGCCTTTCCAAACCTCTTGGTTAATGGGGCTACAGGGATTTCTGCTGGTTATGCTACAGATATTCCACCTCATAATCTGTCAGAGGTCATCGATGCCGTTGTCTACATGATTGATCACCCATCTGCTAAACTGGATAAATTGATGGAATTCTTGCCTGGTCCAGATTTCCCAACAGGGGCTATCATTCAGGGCAAGGATGAGATTCGTAAAGCCTACCAAACTGGTAAGGGTCGCGTCGTTGTGCGCTCACGTACTGAAATTGAACAACTCAAAGGTGGTAAGGAACAAATCATCGTTACTGAAATTCCTTACGATGTCAATAAGGCAGTTCTTGTTAAAAAAATCGATGATGTTCGAGTCAATAACAAGGTTCCAGGTATTGCAGAAGTTCGTGATGAGTCTGACCGTACAGGTTTGCGTATTGCTATTGAACTTAAGAAGGATGCTGACAGCCAAACCATTCTTAACTATCTTTTGAAATATACGGATCTTCAAGTCAACTACAATTTCAACATGGTAGCTATCGACAATTTCACCCCACGTCAAGTGGGCTTGCAAAAGATTTTGTCTAGCTACATTGCCCACCGTCGCGATATTATCGTTGCCCGTTCAAAATTTGACAAGGATAAGGCTGAAAAACGTCTTCATATTGTGGAAGGCCTCATCCGTGTCATCTCTATTTTGGATGAGGTTATTGCCCTTATCCGAGCTTCTGAAAATAAGGCAGATGCCAAGGAAAATCTTAAAGTCAGCTATGATTTTTCAGAAGAACAGGCCGAAGCTATCGTGACCTTGCAACTTTATCGTTTGACCAATACGGATATCGTTACTCTCCAAAATGAGGAAGCCGATTTACGTGAGCAGATTGCGACCTTGGCTGCCATCATTGGAGACGAGCGTACCATGTTTAATGTCATGAAACGTGAACTCCGTGATATCAAGAAGAAATTTGGCAATGACCGTCGTTCAGAGTTGCAAGCCGAAACCAAGACTATTGAAATTGATACTGCAAGTTTGATTGTTGAAGAAGAAACCTATGTCAGCATCACTCGCGGTGGTTATGTAAAACGTACTAGCCCACGTTCTTTCAATGCTTCAACGATTGACGAAGTCGGAAAACGTGATGATGATGATTTGATCTTGGTTCAGCAAGCTAAGACGACACAACACCTCTTGATGTTCACTAATCAGGCCAATGTGATTTATCGTCCAATTCATGAGTTGCCAGATATTCGTTGGAAGGATTTGGGAGAGCATTTATCACAAACTATCACCAATTTATCTAAGGATGAAGAAGTGCTTTACGCAGAAATCCTGGATGATTTTGAAACAGGTACTTACCTAGCAGCTACCAAGCTGGGTCAGATTAAACGTTTCGAACGCAAGGAATTTACGCCATGGCGTACCTACAAGTCTAAGTCGGTTAAATACGCTAAACTCAAGGATGATAGTGATTTTATTGTTACGGTTACGCCAATTCAATTGGATGATATCATGATTATCACTCAAAAGGGTTATGCCCTTCGCTTTAACGCGGACGAAGTTCCAGTAGTTGGTGCCAAGGCAGCAGGTGTTAAGGCAATCAATCTTAAGGATGATGATACCGTTCAGGCTGTTTTTGTAGCAAATACTCAAAGTTTCTACCTTCTGACACAAAGGGCTAGTCTCAAACGTGTGGCTACAGCCGATATTCCGCAGGCTAAGCGAGCTGGTCGAGGTCTCCAAGTTCTTCGTGAGCTTAAGACTAAACCACATCGTGTCTTTACTGCGGGTCCAGTCTTTACGGAGAATGCTGGTGGCGAAATAGATCTTCTAGCAACACCAGTGGAAGAGACTCCTCAGACCTTGCTTGTAACAGCAACAACAGGCGAAACGGCAGAGGTTGACTTGTCCCTTCTAAATCTTTCAGACCGTACTAGTAACGGTAGTTTCATTGAAGGATTAGCAGACAAAGAAGTCTTTTCTGCCAAGATTATTGAAAGATAAAGATAAGAAAGCTTTGTTCTCTTATTAGAGGGCAGAGTTTTTTTCTTTGATGGGCAAAATAAGTGTTTTAAAAAGAATTGTCAGAATTTTGCAACATAACCTTGAAATTTTCAATGAAAAGGACTATACTAGAAAGCACATAGTAACAGAAAAGAGGATATACACATGACAGTTGATTTAGACTGGGAAAATCTAGGATTTAATTACAGTAAACTTCCATTCCGTTATATCTCATATTACAAAGACGGTAAATGGGATGAGGGGCAATTGACTGAGGATGCGACTTTGCATATTTCAGAAGCATCTCCAGCCCTTCACTATGGTCAAGAAGCTTTTGAAGGCCTCAAGGCTTACCGTACTAAAGATGGATCTATTCAATTGTTCCGTCCAGATGAAAATGCTAAACGTTTGCAACGTACTGCGGATCGTCTTTTGATGCCACAAGTTCCCGTTGACAAATTTGTAGATGCATGTAAACAAGTTGTACGTGCAAATGAAGAATATGTTCCACCATATGGTACAGGTGCAACACTTTATCTCCGTCCATTGTTGATTGGGGTTGGTGATATCATTGGTGTGCATCCAGCAGATGAGTATATCTTTACCATTTTTGCTATGCCAGTAGGTAACTACTTCAAAGGTGGTTTGGCTCCAACAAACTTCCTTATCCAAGATGATTATGACCGTGCTGCTCCACATGGTACAGGTGCTGCTAAGGTTGGTGGTAACTACGCGGCAAGTATGTTGCCAGGTAAGATTGCACATGACCATAACTTCTCTGACGTGATTTACCTTGATCCAGCAACTCACACTAAGATTGAAGAAGTGGGTTCTGCAAACTTCTTTGGTATCACAGCCGATAACGAATTCGTTACACCACTCAGCCCATCTATCTTGCCATCTATCACTAAGTTCTCATTGCTTTACTTGGCTGAAAATCGCTTTGGCATGAAAGCTATCCAAGGTGATGTTAAGATTTCCGAATTGGATAAATTTGTCGAAGCAGGTGCCTGTGGTACAGCTGCCGTTATTTCACCAATTGGTGGGGTACAACATGGTGATGACTTCCATGTCTTCTATTCAGAAACAGAAGTAGGTCCTGTAACACGTAAACTTTATGATGAGTTGACAGGTATCCAATTTGGTGATGTTGAAGCACCAGAAGGATGGATTTTCAAAGTTGACTAATTCTTAATAGATAAACGATTATTTTAAGGCTTGCTCTTGCAAGCTTTTTTCTTTTTCGGTAGAATTAAGAAGATACATTAAGAAAGGATGGCTCGAACCAAGGATCGGGTATAAATCTATGAGTAAAAAAGATAAAAAAATTGAAATCCAAATTAATGATGCTAAAGTAGTCGTCAATAAAGCAACTATTGAAGGTTTTGAACTTCTTGTTGGTAAGAAAGTCATCGGACAAATTGTGGAAATTGATGGTAAGTTTGCCGTTGTTGACAAGGAAAATGTTGTAGGTTTCCACAAAAAAATGGATGATGCAGTAGCTGCCATTATTGAATCATACAATCTTAATCATTAAAATCCAAAGTAAAGGCTTGCTTTGGTCAAGAAACTGTGATATACTATTTCTTGTTCTTAAGGAGAGATAGCGAAGAGGCTAAACGCGGCGGAC
>ERZ1036424.143-NODE-143-length-48798-cov-4.773711_pt1 | contig 48798 bp, 40 predicted proteins | sample MGYA00514221_ERZ1036424 | MGnify/ENA primary metagenome ERZ1036424 (study PRJEB33795, sample SAMN09464939) | human gut metagenome | host: Homo sapiens | place: USA: Stanford, California | collected 2016-11 | study: EMG produced TPA metagenomics assembly of the... | reverse complement strand
AAAATATTCTTATAGGAATCTTCCCATTATAATGTCATCACGATATGTTCCATCTTTAAGCTTATATGCATTCTTTGTACTCCCCCAAACTTCAAAGCCATGCTTTTTATACAATGCTTGGGCTTTTTTATTATCTGAAAATACACCAAGTTCAATCTGCTCATACCCCATATTCTTTGCCTGCTTAATTATTTCTTTAAGTAATAGATTTCCAATACCTTTATTCCAGTATTTCTCTTTTATAGAAATTCCAAATTCTGCTCTATGTTTAAGCTTAATATGGTTTCTTACACAACTAATACCTGTATTACCTGCAAGTTCACCATTTACAAACGCTGCAATCATTATATCCTTATCACTATTTAAATTATCTTTAAGAATCTCTTTTTCTTTATCAATGCTAATATTAATTTCTTCAGGATATCTAACCATAAAATATGTTTCTCCTGAAGTCATTTTTAAATATTCGATCATACTTTTTGCATCTTGTTCATTTGGACTTCTTAAAATACATTCTGTTCCATCTTTTAATTATATCTTCTTCTCTTCAAATTCCATTGCTAATCCCTCCAAAATTATTATTTACTATGCAGATTTTGCTACTTTTGTATATCTAATTATTAATCAACTTAACCTATTATCAGGTCAAAATGCTCTCTTATGATTCTTGTTGCAAGTGCAGAAAGCTCAGAAATACTTGCATTATTATTTAATGCAACATTTTCAAATACCATAATGTATTTCCCCCTTTTTATTAAGTGAAACTCAAAAAATAAAACTCCAAATCTTGCATTTGATAAGTTGAACTTACTCAATTAGCAAAGTGAGTCGAGTTTCCACTACATTTTTCTAGGTTCATGAAACAATTATTTATTCTATTTTGGGCTTTTACTATTTTCAACTAGCACCCCAAGTACGATTTACCCTTTAGTAAATTATAGCATAGTTGTAAAATGTATTATGTAGCTTAAAAATAAATAATTAATTATAAACAAATAGAACTAGGATAAATAATTGTTTATTCCACGATTATTTATCCTAGTTATTATAGGGGCTTTTTAATTATTTTATAAGGCGTATTTTTCAATGGCTTCTGCAACGCCATCTTCTTCATTGGATGTACATATATAATCTGCTACAAATTTTATTTCTTCTTTCGAATTTCCCATTGCAATTCCAATTCCTGCTGCCTTTATCATATCTAAATCATTACTACTATCTCCACAAGCCATTACTTCTTCTCTTGAAAGTTTAAGATATTTTGAAAGCCATAAAAGTGCTTCCCCCTTATTTGCCTTTTTATTATTTACTTCCATATTATTATTTAAAGATGAAGTAATAGCAATATCTCCTATTTTAGATAGTTCTTTCTGTACTTTTTCTCTTTGGGCTATGTCTTTAAAAAATAAATTTATCTTTTCAATATGTTTAGCTTCTTTATTTACATAGTCTTCTATATTATCTACCCAAATTCTAGTATCATAGATGTATTTTTTCATATTATGTGGGATTAAGAATTCATCTATTCTATGGAAATTTCTTTTTTCTGAAATAATCTTTCCATCAGTAAAAATATCTAAAATAGGATCTATTGGATTTAGGGTGTTTATTATAGGGATTATCTTTTCTTTAGTTAGTTCACAGTAATAAATTACTTCATTTGTTTTTATATTTATAATAGATGCTCCATTGGAGCAAATAGTATAACTTATTTTATGGTTATCAGTTAATTCTTTAGGAATTCCTGACCTTGGTCTTCCTGTTGCTGGAACTATATAAATTCCTTTTTCCAAAGCTTTATTTAAAACACTAAGATTAGTATTAGAAATTTCTTTCTTATTATTTAATAATGTTCCATCTAAGTCCAAAGCTATAAGTTTAACTTGTGCTCTACCACTCTGCTTTTGTTCCATCATAGTTCTTCCAATTTGGATTTGTCCAATTTAGTCCTTCTAGTGCTACTGCTTTTACTTTTTCTTCATCTATAATAAGACCTAAACCTGGCTTTGTTGGTAAATCTACAAAACCATCTTTATATTGAAATATTTCTTTGTTTTCAACAAAGTCAAGTAAATCAAACCCTTTATTATAGTGAATACCTAAAGATTGCTCTTGAATAAATACATTTGGACTACATGAATCAATTTGTAATGTTGCTGCAAGTGCTATAGGACCATAAGGTGCATGTGGCGCTGCTGCTATATCATAAGCTTCTGCCATTGCTATGATCTTTCTAGTTTCTAATATACCTCCTGCTAATGAAACATCAGGTTGTACAATATCTATATATCCACTAGTAAGTATGTCCTTAAAATCCCACCTTGTGTATAATCTTTCACCAGTTGCAAGTGGTGTTACTACATGCTGTGCTACTTCTTTAAATGCTTCTTTATTGTCACAAAGTACTACTTCTTCTAAGAACATTGGATGATATTTTTCTAGTTCCTTTGCAAGTACCTTTGCCATTGGCTTATGAACTCTTCCATGGAAATCAACACCTATATTTAAGTCATTTCCAAAGGCTTCTCTAAGTGCAGCCACTCTTTCAACTACTTCATCAACCTTCTTAAAACTATCAATATAATGAAGTTCTTCTGTAGCATTCATCTTAATTGAATCAAAGCCTCTATCTACACGGTCCTTAGCATCCTTAACTACATCACTTGGTCTGTCTCCACCAATCCAAGAATAAACTTTAATTCTATCTCTGGCAGCTCCACCTAATAATTCATAAATAGGGGCATTATAGTACTTTCCCTTAATATCCCAAAGAGCCATTTCTATTCCAGATATGATTGTCATATTTATTGGACCACTTCTAAAAAATACTCTATATAATTCCTGCCATATTTTTTCTATTTCTAAAGGATTACGTCCCATTATTCTTTTAGACATTTCCTTTACTCCTGCTACAACTGTTTCTGTTTTAGTACCAGATACTAGCTCTCCCCAGCCTTCAAGCCCATCATCTGTTGTTATTTTAACAAAAATCCATCTAGGTTTTACTGTATATACTTTAACATCTGAAATAATCATATTTCTCTTCCTTCCCTATGATATTTTTTCTAAATTATGTGTAACTTTTGTTAGCTATATTTTTGTCAGCTATGTAGTAATTTATATCTTTAATAAGGGGTATAGGGTTTAATCTAAATAGGGTTTAAAATAAATTATCTTAATTACTACATAGCCACATTTCAATTGTGAATCTATATTCTATATATTAGTTTGAAGTTTAATTAATTTAAGATACTTGATTATTAGCTGCTTTAGCTGCTAATATATCATTTCTCTTTTGATTTAGCTTACTCATAAATATCCAAGTTCCTACTATAACTACTACTAAAATTGGTATACTGATAAATAAGTTGCTAATAAATGCTTTATATACTAAGAAACTTACTGTTAAGCTTGTTGCTGCAAAAGATGAAATTAAACTACCATCAGCTGCAATGTCTAGTCCTACTGAAGTTGCAAGTTGTGTTAATACTGGTGCTGTTGCTGTACCTGCAAGTAAAATTGCTCCTGTACAAACAAGACCCATAATTATGTTTTTAAATAAGTTACCACGAGTTATTGCTACTACTAAAGCTACTCTAAATGTTACAACTGCTAAGTCTGCAAAAGGTAATACTCTGTTTCCAGGTAATACTGCTGCCATTAATATAGTTAATGGTATAACTATTAATGAAGTAGTAATAACATCAGGGTTACCAACAACTACTGCTGCATCTAAGCCAATTAAGAACTTTCTGCCTTTGAACTTTTCTTGAGTAAACTTCTTAGCTGCTTCTGAAATTGGCATTAAGCCTTCCATAAAAAGTGATGTCATCTTAGGAATTAATATCATAACCGCTGCCATATTCACACCTAAAGAAAGTATTTGAGATACTGGATATTTTGCTAAAACACCTATTATACATCCTAAAATTAATCCCATTATCATTGGTTCTCCAAAGAACCCTAAATATTTCTTTGCATCTTTTATTTCAAAATCAATTTTATTTATTCCTGGAATTCTATCTAAAAGCCAGTTTAAAGGTGCTGCTATTACTATAGAGGATAATGCTGACATAGTTGGAAGTGAAACTCCTGGAATTCCAAAGTAATCTTCAACTAAAGGCGCTGTCCAATCTGATAATTTAAATGTTATAATTGCCATAACTACTGTTGCTGCAATACCTAAAGGTATACTCTTAGTTACAAAGTAAACCATTATACCGACTATTGCCATATGGTGATAATTCCAAATATCAACGTCTAAAGTATCTGTTGCTTTTAAAACAAGCATTATAATATTAGTTAATAATATACAGAAAATTAATATTGCGATAATAGGAGAAGACCAAGTAACTGCTGCAATTGCCCCCCAGCCTACATCTAATATATCCAGCTTAATCCCAAAATTTTTAACCATTGCTTGCGCTGCTGGACCTAAATTAGACTTCATCATATTAATAACTAAGTTAATACCTGCAAAACCAATACCAATTATTAAACCTGAACGAAATGCTTTTGATAATTTAACTCTAAAAATCAGTCCTATAATAGTAATTATAATTGGAAGCATTACTACAGCTCCCGCATCCATTATGGTATTAAAAATGTTATATATAATCTGCATTTTAAAATCCCCCTTACTTAACTTAAAATTTATTTTAATCTCTTGTTTGTTTTAATTATCTTAATATTTTCACTATTTTAAATGTCCAATAATTTCATCTAAAGTTGCTTCTTCACCTATTCCTGTTAATAAAGATATAGCTCCTACTACTGGAATTTTAACATCTCCACCTGTAAATTTTCCTGTTGTTACTAAAAGATCATAGTCATCTGCTTTAGATTCAACCTCTAATAATTTACATTGATTTACTGTAACTGATATTCCATTATCTTCACACTTTTCTCTTATTTTTGTTGCAACCACTGTTGATGTTGCTATCCCATTACCACATGCTACTAATACTCTTTTCATAATTAATCTCTCCTTTTATAATAAATATTTTTATAGTAAATATTCTTTTATTGTTTCATATACTATATCTAAGTCTTCTGATGAAATAATCTTTTTTAGGCTTTCTTGATTTTGAATTAAACTTACTACCTTTTGAAGCATTTCAATATGTCCATGGGCTTCTTTAAGTGCCAGCATTACAACTAGGCTTACATCAATTTTATTTTCAGGTTCATCCATTGCACAAAACTTAACAGGTGTTTTTAAAATTCCTACTGCAATTGAAGCTTCATTTACAAACTTTACATCTGCATGAGGTATAGCTACATTAATATTTCCTGTAAATAAACCTGTTGGAAATTCTCTCTCTCTCCCTAAAATAGCCTCTTTATATCCATCCTTAACACATCCTTTTTCATGTAAATGATCAGCTATTAAAGATAATACTTCTTCATCTGTAGATACATTATCTAATTTTAAAATTAGTGATTTATTGAAATTAACCTCACTCATTTAAAACACCTCCTAACTTATTTAAATTTTACTTTCAAAGTGCTCTATAGATTTTTTAATTCCTTCTTCATTTTCATTTAAAATATCATCTTTGTTAAAAATTCCTGAGGCAATTCCTGCAAATTCAGCTCCTGCTTTAAAATAATCTGAAACATTATCACTGTTTACTCCTCCAACTACCATAAGTGGAAGCTTACCAAGTGGAGCTTGAATGTCTGATAAATACTTATTTCCTAAAGTTCCAGCAGGAAAAACCTTTACAATATCTGCTCCATCATCAAAACTTTGTTTGATTTCAGTTGGTGTATATGCTCCTGGAACTGATACAATATTGTTTTCTTTACATAGATTTATTATTTCTTTGCTAAACATTGTTGGCGATAGCAAAAATTTTGCACCTGCTTTAATAGATTTTTCAGCCTCTTCATAGGTGGTTACAGTTCCTGCACCTACATTTATTGAATCTCCAAATTCTTCACTTATTTTATTTATTATATTTATAGCATCCTTTGTATTCATGGTAATCTCTACTGACTTTAATTTTGTTCCAACTAAGTTTTTTACTACTGTTCTAATTTGAGAATAAGTATACCCTCTTAAGATTACAGTTACTTTGGGAAAATTTTTTATGTCCACATTTTTCAACCCCTTTCTTGTCTATATTAATAAGCAAGAAAGGGGCCAACTTTTTGACTGATTATGTATTTTTACTTAAAATATTTAATATTTCTTCTTTTGTATTAGCCTTGCGCACAGCAGAAATCACAGTTTCATCAGAAATTATTTTATATAATTGTTCAAAATAGTTTTTAGAATTTTCATCAAGAGCAAGTACAAAAATTAAATCAACTGTATTTACTCCATCCCAAACTATAGGTTTGGCTAGTTTTGTAACAAAAATGGCTGGTTTTGTAACCATGCCTACATCTCCATGAGGAATTGCTATTCCACCTTGTAAAAATGTAGTCATAAGGCCTTCTCTTTTATATACACTAAGAAGATATTCAGGTTTTACATATCCTTTATTAACCATAGCTTCAATTGCATTATCTAAAACTTGATCTTTATAATTAAAATCTTCATTACTAGAAATTAAATCTAATTCTATTACTTCATTTAAACTATTCTTATCAAAAATAGTTTTCTTCTTTATTATCTTTCTTAAATTAGATATACCACTTGGATTAAAAATAGATGATATAGGAATGAAAGGATAATTATCTACTTTTGGATCAATTGTACCTACAATAGCTATAATTTCATAATAAGCTTCAATTGAATTAATAATCCCCTCAACTTTCTTATCTTCAATATATCCTCTTGTTATAATTTCAATATCTTTAAGGTTACTTTCAAGTCTGTGATTTAAATGATCTTGTATTTTCTTTGCAGCACCTTGACCAGTTATGCAAAGGCATAAAATAGCCTTCTTTTTAACTGCATCTACTTTCTTTATAATTGCAGAATTATTTTCTTTAACATCTAAGTCTTTTGCAATAAATTCTAAGGTTTCTTCTGTATATAAAACCTTTCTTAAACATTCAATTACCATTAGAGTATCAGTTCTACCGACCACTTCTACTGATATTCCTGTTGCCTTTTCTATTGGCTCCTTAAATCTCACAAGAGACCCCATATCAGCAAGAATAATGCATCCCTTCCCTTGGTCAATTTGCTTTACCACATTAATTGTTTTATCAAGCATAACATTTGGAGAATCTTTTAAATCCATTTCTAATCCTACTGCATGATTAACTCCAATAATTACATTTGCAACTTCTGCCATTCCAGAAGCTACTCTTCCATGAGAAATAACTATAAGTCCTATTTTCCCTTTCTCTATTTGGTCTTCATTTTGAAAATTTTTAAAATACATTGCTAAAAATGAAGCTTCTTCAATAGGAATATTTATATAATGCTTTTTATTAATTTCATATAAAATAGCCTTTGCGAGTTTATACTCATCTTCTAACTCTTCCTTTATTATAGACACATTAGTATTTAAGACCCTTTTATTTTGTTTTGTTAATGTTATTGCTTCATTAATATGTATTGCTAATGGAAAAATAATTGTATTTTTTAATCCCCTAATTTTTTTCTTTGCAAGCTTATAGATTTCTTCTGTTATTTCAAGTATCTCTTTTCCAACAATATTTGATATTTCTTCATAGCTAAACTTTGATTCCTCAACTTTTTGTATATGTTTTAATAGATTCTGCTCTACTTCTTCTGTTAAAATACTATTTATTTTATTATCATCAATTCCTTGTTTTTTTAATTCTTCATATTTATTATCTAAACTTTTATAAATGTTAATATCATCTACATCACTTGTTATTGATTTTCTATAAGTCTTACTTCCTTCTGGAGATGCAACAATATCTCCTAAAACAAACTTAGAATAATTGTTAGAAACACTATTTTGCTTCTTATTCTTCTGCCATTCTATTTTCATTATTTCAGATAAATTATCTATACTTACTATAACTTCATTTTTCTTATTTAATTTACTCTCTAAAAAAGCTTTTGCGCAGCATACTTGAATATCTGATTTTAACTGTCCAATATTTCCTTTATATTCTGAATCTATTAAGCACTTTAATACTTCTTCTTTAACATATACTTTTTTTCCAAGCCTTCTGCTTTCCACTATAAAGAAATTTTTAATAAATTCAATTCTCTCTTCCACTGGTCTTTCTTTAATAGATGGAATTTCTATACTCATTGGAATTCTTCTACGAAAAGTTAATAAAAGAGAACTTTCTGGATTTTCTGTAGTAGCTGCTATAATCATTAAATTGCTTTTATGCTGTGTATCTACCTCACCAAGCCTTCTAAATTTTCCTTTATCCATTAAATAAAATAATATTTCCTGTCCCTCTGCTGGCAGACGATGAATTTCATCTAAAAATAGTATTCCACCATCACAAAGCTCTACAATACCTTTTCTATTTTCATTAGCTCCTGTAAATGCACCTTTAGAGTATCCAAATAACTGTGCTAATAGCAGCTGTGGGTTATCAGCATAGTCTGCACAGTTAAACTCAAAATATGGAGCATCCTTACCAAAGTTTTCTGTATTTACAGCATATTCATGCATAAGCTCTGCAAGAAAACTCTTTCCAACTCCAGAAGGTCCATAAATAAGAGTATGTAACCCCTTAGGTGGATACATAATTGATGCCTGTGCTTTATTAATTTGATGCTTTAGGCTTCCATTATATCCTATAAAGGCAGAAAACACATTGTCTTTTGACTCTACTTCTAATTCTGTTTCCTCTTGTAAATCATGTTTTTTATCATCTAGACTATTTGTTTTATTACCTATACTCCTAGCTTTATCATTTTTCTTATCTAAATCTTCTAATGTCATATTTTCTTTTTGTCCATTATATGTACTTTCTAAGCTACTATCTTGATTTTCCAACTTTTCTATTTCACTTCTTAACTTTCCTACAGCATATTTACCAATATTGTATCCCTTTTCACCTAATAAAGCAGTTAGCTTCCTATCAGATATATTTTTACTGCCCATAACTATACTCTGAATATCATTTATTAAAACTTCTTTTCTACGTTCCCTTGAGTCCTTAATATTATTATTGTTTCTTATATTAGTAACAGTTTCTCTTAATATATTTAGCTTTTCTGCTATTTCTTCATCAGTAAGTGGATTTTTCTTATCTTCTTTATTAATTAAATCTAAAATAAGCTTATCCATTTATTCACCTCTCAAAATTTAACTTTAAATCATAATATAACTATTATAATATAGGTATAAAAAAAGTGCCATGCTGGTAACATGACACTTTCCTAGAACGTTTTTCGATTTTAGGGCTATTAGATTAATTGTCTTTGAAAAGAATGCTATTTGATAGGAGTATTCTTTTCATTTGTTTTAAAATAAATTCAACCTCTTTAATCTAGCATTTCTCCATTACTTTCAATTACTTTTTTATACCAATAGAATGATTTTTTCTTAGAACGTTTTACTGTTCCATTACCTTTATCATCCATGTCTACATATACTAAGCCATATCGTTTTTTCATTTCTCCTGTACCTGCAGAAACAACGTCAATGCACCCCCATGGAGTATATCCTAATAAGTCTACATGGTCAATTTCAACTGCTTTTTTCATTTCTTCAATATGTCTTTTTAAGTAATCAATACGATAATCATCATTAATTGAACCATCTTCTTCAACAGCATCAATGTTTCCCATTCCATTTTCAACTATAAACAGAGGTTTTTGGTAACGGTCATATAGTTCATTAAGTACCAATCTTAATCCTTCCGGATCTATTGGCCATCCCCAAGGTGTTTTTTCCAAGTATGGATTTGGAGATCCTTGTTGCCCTCCTGTAGTTGTTGTATTTGGAGAGTTTCTATCAAATACTGTTGTACGATAATAAGAAAATGCTAAAAAGTCAGTTGGATGTTCTTTTAAAATTTCTTCATCCCCTGGTTCCATTTTTAACTTAAAATCATATTCATCAAAAATAGATTGAGCATAATTAGGATAAGCACCTCTACATACAACATCTGAAAACATAAGGGCACGACGTCTAAAATCATAAGCTCCAAATACATCTTTCGGATGACAAGTTGCTGGATAAATACCAGATAGTGCTAACATACATCCAAGCTTAAAATTAGGATTAATTTCACGTGCTATTTTATTTGCATATGAAGAAGCCACTAACAAGTGATGTATTGCCTGAATTTTAGCACCTGCATCTTTAAATGATGTTTCTCCTTGATTAGAGTTATTTCCTTCAAGTCTATTATTAGATGCTAATCCCAAAGTCCAATAACCACCTAAAACATTAATCTCATTAACAGTAACCCAATACTTAACTTTATCTTTCCACCTCTTAAATAAAGTTTCTGCATATCTAAGATAAAAATCAATAAGTTTTCTATCCTCCCAGCCATTATACTTATTTGCAAGATTTAGTGGCATATCAAAATGTAATATTGTTACTAAGGGCTCTATTCCGTATTTTAATAACTCATCTATTACATCATCATAAAACTTTAACCCATCTTCATTTGGAGTTTCATCATCTCCATTGGGAAAAATACGAGTCCAAGAAAGAGAAAATCTATAGACTTTAAATCCCATTTCGGCCATAAGTGCAATATCTTCTTTATAATGGTGATAAAAATCAGTTGCTTTATGACTTGGATAATAACAGTCCTCTTTAAGAATCCCATGAGCACCTATAGGAATACATTCCCCTAAACGAATACTACCTTGTGTTCCATCATCAAATTCATAAAATATCTTTCTTGGTGATTCTTGATTACCATCTGTAATTAAATCAGAAACTGCAATTCCACGACCACCTTCTTTAAAGCCTCCTTCAAATTGATTTGCAGCTGTAGCTCCTCCCCATAAAAAACCTTCTGGAAATCCCATTTTTATTCTCCTTACATAATATATTTAGATTCTTAAGGTAACCTATAACCAATTATTCAGCTTCTTTCACTTTATTTGACATTAATACAAAAGGAGTCCAAATAACAGCACATACAGCTAAGATAATGATTTGTACTACAATACCTTTCCATCCATAAGATAACATTGCATTAATAAATATAGGTAACCCAAATGGAGCATCAACTGTATTACAGGTTAAAAATCCTAATTTAATTGCACTTAAGGCAATACCTGCTGCAATACCAGAATTTATAATAAATGGAATTGCAAATACAGGATTTAAAACAAGTGGTAATCCAAATACAATTGGTTCACCAATACCGCAAATTCCAGGTAATAATGACATTTTAGCAATCATTCTATGATCTTCCCTCTTAGAAAATTTTAAAATTACTAAAATTAATGATAATGTAATTCCTGCTCCACCACAAACAACAAATATTGTCCAAAATCCTCTTGTTATAGGCATTGAAGGTATTGCTCCTGCATTTAATGCAGATATATTTGCAGCTATGGCTGACGCAGATAATGGGCTACGAATTGGTTCAATAATTAATCCTCCATGAATACCTAAGAACCAGAATAATTGACTAAGAATAGCCATAAATACAACCCCTAAGGTACTTTGAAAAATCACTTCTAATGGTGCTTGTGCTACAGAATAAATCCACTCATTTAAATAATATCCTGTCCATAATTTAAATAAGTTTCCAAACACTGCTGTTATGACTAAAATAATAAATATTGGTATTAATGTATTAAATGATATTGCAATTCCCTTTGGTACTGAAGCTGGCATCTTAATTTTTATCTTTTCAATTTTTAATAACCTATTAAATAATTCTGAAATAAGAACAGCCATTAGCATACCAACAAATAGTCCTTGAGCTCCTAATGAAGAAGTCCCAAGTCCAGAAGCTACTCCACTTAACTCTTCTAATTTAACAGTTACTGTTGATGGAACAACAGTTAAATAAGCTGCCACGCATAACACCCCACAAGTATATTGTGGAATTTTATTAGCTTTTGCTAAATGCATTGCAATTAAAAATATAATAGGAATTGTCATACAAGAAATAGTTGCAAAATTTAATACATCAAAAGCTGGTTTTAAATTTGTTAACCATGGAATCCATTGTGCTAGTCCAGTCTTTTGATTAGCAATTAATGAATTTAATAATGTTCCAAAAGATCCTACAACTATAAATGGAACAAAATCAGTAAAACCATTCTTTATACTTCCTAAATATTTATTTCCATCAATTTTTTCAGCAAGTAATAATAACCCATCTTCAATTTTAGAAAAAGCTTTCATATCTTACCCCTCCTGATATAATTTTTCTGCTTGTGCTAATACTGCTGCTCCATCGCATTTTCCATATGATGGGGCATCAATAACAGCAACCTTTGCTTGATCTCCTACTAATTTAGTAACTCTTCTTAATATATGTCTAACTTGTGGTCCTAAAAGCAATACATCAAAATTTCCTAACTCTTCTGGTATTTCTCCTTCTTCTGTAGCCCAAATTTTATAATCCTTTCCTTGTTGTTCTGCTGCTTCTTGCATTCTGCTTACAACAAGACTAGTAGACATTCCTGCATTACATGCTAACATAATTCTCATATTACTAACCTCTTTCCTTTAATTCATTTAAAATTTTGTATACATTAATAAATTCTTTAGCTTGTTCTAGCATAATCATTGCTGTTGTTAAATGATCTTGTGCATGAATAAGAATAACATTTATTTCTTGTTTTTCTCCTCTTGCCTCACCTTGAATAAGCTCTGTCTGTGATTTATGCGCAGATTTTAAGTCATCAGCAGCCTCTTTAACTAGCTTTTCTGCCTCTTCAAAGTTAAATTCCCTTGCACATTCTATTGCCATTAATGATTTTGATTTTGAATTTCCTGCATTTAAAATTAGTTCAAATGAAACTTCATATTTATTCTCCATAACTTACTCCTCCTTTAATTTCTTTAGTGCACTAAGTAATCTATAATTTAAATATAAACCTTTTCAAGTTTTTATCCACCAGTTTTATTTCCACTATAAATATGGAAAAAACTAAATTGAAACTTATACAAAAAGGCTAATGTATGATGAACTTTTCATTATACACTAGCCCTTTTAAATTATTTGCTCTTTAATTTATGTTCTTCAACTAATTCTTCTGCATACTTTAAAACAGCACAAGCATCTAAGTTACCGTAGTCTTTAAGCCTAATAACACCTACTGGAATCTTTCCATTCGTCATTTTTTCAACCCTTTTTAATATATGGCGAACCTGTGGACCTAATAAAATAACGTCCTTACCTTCAATTTCATCCTCTATTATCCCTTGATCTACAGTTTTTATATTATAATTCTTTCCTTGTTTTTCGCATTCTTGCAGCATACATTCTACAAGAATACTTGTAGACATACCTGCACAGCAAGTTAACAATATATTCATAATTAATATATGCCCCTTTCTATATATTTCTTTCTATCTCTTTTATAAAAGAACAAAACATATGATAATCCTTACTTTGTATTAAATCTTTTATGTACTTTTTATTGGCGAATAATTTACTTGTAACTTTATAAAGATATTGTAAATCACGTCCCTCTTTATTAGTAATTGACATAAGGTAAATCATTTGAATCTTTTTCTTATCCCAAATAATTGGCTTATTTAATATTAATACAGAAATAAATGTATCCTCAGTAATAACTTTATATGGATGAGGTAAAGCTATCATATTTCCAAATTCAGTTGGAGAAAGTTTCTCTCTTTCCATAATGGCTTCATAAAAATTTTCTGGAAGATTTGGTTTAACTTCCTTTATTTTCTTAACCATATATTTAAGTACTTCTTCTTTTGAATTTAAACCAACATCAGTAATAAATAATTTAGAATCCAAATAATTTAACAAAGATTGCTTATTACCCTGTTTAAAAAAATCTTTAATTACTTCCAGCTCCGAATCCTCTAAAAAACATGTTATTTCGAGAATAGGCACAGGTATAGAAAAACTAATAGGAACTGTTGTCATAACATAATCTATATCTTTAAAATCCATATTTCTTAAATTCAAAATATCAGTAGTAACAATCTTATTTAAATACTTATCGAATTCCTCTTTAAATTGATATGATAATAATTTAGCTGTTCCTCTACCAGAACCACATACAATCACAATATTTTTCTTATCTATTTTATTTTTCTTTCTTTCTAATGCAAGATTAAAATGCAAAGCAAAATAACCAATTTCATTATCTGAAACTGACTTTTTATATTTTTTCTCTATAACATTACAAGCACTAACTGCTATATTATAAGCTAGAGTAGCTCTTGTTTTTATATCTTTTATAATAGGATTATGTGCACTCATACTATATTCCATTCTAACTTGAAATGGAATAAGATGAAGTGCTAATGACATTCTCAATTCTAAATCATCAAAAAAGCTAATTTTATATGTTTCATTTACTTCTTTAAACATCTGTGTAACTATATTATTTATCTCATCACTAATAACCATATTCTCTTTATGCTTATTTTGATATATTGTTTCCTTAGCTGCCAGATGAATTGCAATATAATAAATTTCATTTTTAGGTATGTTTATATTAAAAGCATGTTCTAATCTATCAATTATATCTTGTGCTAAATCAAGATCTTTTTCTTTTACCAATTCCTCTAAAGGCTCATTTATTGGCACATAATTATTATCTTCAACTCTTCTTAGTGCAGTATAGATATGAATAATTAAATTTTGAAATGCTGTATCTGAAATTGAGTAATTTTTACTTTCAAAGGAATAGGTCAATATATTTGCTATTTCTTCTAAGCATTGTGTACGTTTATTTTTCTCAGTCCCGGATAGCAAAACGCCTTCACTATTCATTGCATAATTAGCCATACATAATCTGAAGTCGAATTCACTTCCTTGAACCATTATTCCATAATTAGGCTTGCTCCTTAGTTTTAAATTATACTCACCTAATTGTTCTCTAACTTGTTTTAAATCTTGTGAAAGACTAGTTTTACTTATATATAGCAGTTCACACAAATCCTCAATTTTTACATATGAATGTAGTTGCAATAAATATCTCATCAAAAATTCTACTCTTTCATCTGAGGTTTTAGGTATATTATTAAACTTTACATTTTTAATTTTGGAGATATAATCTTCATAAGCTTCCCTGTCTTCTACCATAAGTATATATCCACATTTAGGTTTAGATACAATGTCTGCTCCATGGATTTTTAATACTTGACTAAGCTCTTTTAATTCATTTCGCACAGTTCTTCCACTTATATCTAATTTTAATGCAATATCTTCTGAAGAAATATACTTATCTTCTGATAAAAACTCTAAGTAATCATTTTCACGATATCCCTTCATTATGCCACTCTCCCCTATATACTAATTATAAAACAAAGATTTTAATATTCCATTCAGATAATTTCCATATTTATTATGGAAAGTTTTAATAATTCACTATTTATTTTATTTCAAAATATTTTTGCAGCCAACACTTTATTTTATTATTTAAAATTAATAGAATTATTTATTATTCAATTTTACAATAAAATATCTATATAATTTATGCCTAGTACTAGTTAAATTACTAATAAAAGAAAAATAGGATAACTACTTGTTCAATGAACATTGAAAAATATGAAACAAGTATTTATCCTATTTTTAGTTTTGGCTATTTCTAACTAGCACAAGGTGCTATATTAGTTATTTTTTATTAATAATTATTTGAAACTGTTTTAACTTTACTACCTTTAAATAAGTAGCAAATTATTATAATAACTAGCTCCATACATACTTCTCCTATTAATTTAATATATACGATTATATACCCAAATATAGGAAAAGTAAATTTTAAATTTTATTTATTCTTCTCTAAAGATTCAGATACTATATTTTCATTCTAAGTAATATTTGAATGTTTCTACTTAATAACAGTCTTTCCACCCATATATGGTCTTAATGCTTCTGGAATATTAATGCTTCCATCTTCATTTAAGTTGTTTTCTAAGAAAGCAATTAACATTCTTGGTGGTGCTACAACTGTGTTATTTAATGTATGAGGGAAGTATTTTCCGTCTTTTCCGTTTACACGAATCTTTAATCTACGAGCTTGAGCATCTGAAAGATTTGAGCAGCTTCCTACTTCAAAATATTTCTTTTGTCTTGGAGACCATGCTTCAACATCAATAGATTTTACCTTTAAGTCTGCAAGGTCACCAGAACAACATTCTAATGTTCTAACAGGAATATCTAAAGAACGGAATAAATCTACAGTGTTCTTCCATAACTTATCAAACCACATTTTACTTTCTTCTGGTTCACATACAACAATCATTTCTTGTTTTTCAAATTGGTGTATTCTATATACTCCTCTTTCTTCTATACCATGAGCACCTTTTTCTTTTCTAAAGCAAGGTGAATAACTAGTTAGAGTTTGTGGTAATGATTTTTCATCTAAAATAGTATCTATAAACTTACCAATCATTGAATGTTCACTAGTTCCGATTAAGTATAAATCTTCACCTTCAATTTTATACATCATTGCATCCATTTCCTCAAAACTCATAACGCCAGTAACAACGCTACTTCTTATCATAAATGGTGGTACACAATATGTAAATCCTCTATCAATCATGAAATCTCTTGCATATGAAATTACAGCTGAATGAAGTCTTGCAATATCTCCCATTAAATAATAGAATCCATTACCAGCTACTTTTCTTGCACTATCTAAATCAAGACCATTGAATTTTTCCATTATTTCTGCATGATATGGAATTTCATAATCTGGTACAAATGGATCACCAAATTTTTCAATTTCAACATTTTGACTATCATCTTTTCCAATTGGAACACTTGGATCTATAATATTTGGAATTTTCATCATTCTGTCTTTAATCTTTTCTTGTAATTCAGTTTCAAGAGCTTCTAATTCTTGAAGACGTTTTGCACCTTTATTAACTTCTTCTTTTAAAGCCTCAGCTTCTTCTTTTTTTCCTTGAGCCATTAATCCACCAATTTGCTTAGAAATTGATTTTCTATTTGATCTTAATGCATCTGCTTCTGTTTGAGTAGCTCTGCTTTCTTTATCAAGTTCAATTACTTCATCAACTAAAACAAGCTTATGATCTTGAAACTTATTTTTGATATTTTCTTTTACAATGTCTGGGTTTTCTCTTACAAATTTTAAATCTAACATAATATCCTCCTAAAATAGCATCTGTTTATTTATAAAAAAAACTCCCATCCCACATAAACATATGGGACGAAAGTAATATCCGCGTTGCCACCCAAATTGTAAGTTATTTATCTAACTTACCTCTTAGTTGTGCTTTAAAGGGCACAAATCTCCGATTCATCACCAGTGGCTCCAAAAGTGGAAAGATTTATATCACACTGATTCGCACCAACCATCAGCTCTCTTAAGAAATTAATAAATCGTAGCTTTTATCATAGCCTTCATTCTATATTCTTTGTAATTATATACTTATTTATTCAATTTTACAAGTATAATTATTACTATTTATACTTGTTTTTCTTTTGCTCGCCACCTTTCTTCCATTACTTTCTTTTGCTTTTATAATAGGACTATTATATTTATCTTTTTACATATATTGTGAAAATAAAAGTATTAATCACTCTAATTATTTCTATCATTAAGTATATTTGTACTTTTATTACAAAATATGTTGAAATATACAAAATAAATTGTTACTATTATATAGTATTAACTATATTTAGATATAGTACTTTCTATATCTATATAGAGTTTTTAAAATTATATTTAGGGGGATTTTATAATGAAAAAGATGAAAAAACTTTTATCCGTTGTTCTAGTTTTATCATTAGCTGTAACTATGCTAATAGGTTGTGGCGGTCCTAAAACATCACCAGAAGACAGTGCAAAAATATTCTTAGATGTTTTATTAAAAGATGATAAAACTAACATGGAAAAAATCGGAATGACAGAAGAAGACTATACTAAATTTAGAAGTGAATTAGAAAGCGGAATGATGGAAGGCTTTGCAAGTACAGGACTTGATGAAAGCGTAATAACAGACGAAGTTAAGAATCAACTTAAGAGTGATCTACTTACAGGCTTAAGCAAATTAGAATACGAAGTATCTACCTCAACTACTGAAAAAGATACAGCTAAAGTGGAAGTTAAGATCAAACCTTTTGATTTAACAAAAGTATCAACAGATGCACAAAAAAAATTAGAAGCAGATTTTACTGCAAATCCATCAATGACACAAGCAGATATATTCAAAGCATCATTTAAATATGTTGGAGAAGGCATAGCTGCTGGGACAGTAAAAGATGAAGCTAAACCAGTAACATTTACTCTTACTAAAGAAAGTAACGTATGGCTACCAGGTGAAAATGATGTAGTAGCATTAATGAATGTAATTGTAGGAATGTAATAACTAGAAATTAATACATAATAAAATCTCAACTATATTTAATTTATAGTTGAGATTTTTTGTTACACACATATCAAAAACTTACTTATTTTAATTTTATAGTTATAAAACTATATGGATCTATTATTATATTATCTTGTTCCAATTCTTCTTCAATTGTATTTACTATTTTTAAGCTTTTAAACTTTTCAAAATTAAAATTATCTACTTTCACTTCATTATTTGATGGGTTTTTTAGTCTTAGTAAAATAGAATCATCTTTTAATGATGGAGATATTGAACTAAAGCATATGTCTTTATCAACTTCTAATAAACTATAGTTTCTCTCAAATTTCACTTTACTATTTATGTTTTGTATCTTATTATCAATTCTGTTTATAAATTTATTTAACATTTGTAATTGATAATATACATCTTCTGTAGTGTACTTTTCATATGTCTTTTCTACTAAAGTTTCATCAAATAATTTATTTTTCATAGAAATTGCAAATTCAAATTCACGTATTCCAAGCAGCTCTGCATTTGGTGTCTCTATCATCACATGTCCCTGTTTTGTAGTATCTCCAGAAGCTCTTCCTGGACGATAAAGCAAATTAGGTTTACCTAATTGACTTGTAGTTGAAAGTAGTGTTAAATATATCTTATCTTCTATGACTTGATATTCTTTTATTCCTTTTGAATATATACTCATTGTATTTTTATTATCTGTGATTGATACCGTTCCATCAAATACTTCTATGTCAATTGGGTTTTCCAAATAACTAGTGTCCCACTTTCCTATATTTCCATTTAATATTGGTCTTTTAATATATCCAAATGGTATTGATGCTATAGATTCATCAGTAAAAATTTCTGATTTTACAATAACCCTTAATCTATGACTTTTTATATTATTGTCAATTACTACTTTACATTTTATAATATCTTCACTTTCATCTAAAGCAAGCTTCAAATTCACTTTTACCTCTTCAAGGTTTTCATGATTCAATCTTGAATTAAGATCCTTTGGAAGTTTTATTGTTCCTTCAAGATTTAGGGTACTAAATCCCTGGCTATTCATGCTAATTCCATTTATAATTCTAAAATATATAAGGCTATCCCCTCTTAATGGTGAAAAATCATAGGTATCTCCATCATTTCCACAATCCTCAAAGGTTATAAAGTCTTCAATTATTTTTTCATCATTCATTTGAACACATAACTTTTCATTTTCTATAAATAATCTATAAGATGAATTTTTTATTTCTAACTTTTTACTTGATTCTAATCTTTCACACTTTCCATTTTCTATACTAAATACCTTATATCCCATTGCTGGTAATTCAGTATCTATTAATGCTGTTATTTTATAATATCCATCTTCATTTATATAATAATTTCCTTCTGGAGCTTCTATAAGTATATTATCCTTACCTTCATATTCATATATGTCTAATATAGTACATTTATCTACATCTGTTATTACCACATCTGTTGTTTTACTTAGAAATTCAACCTTCTTTTGCCCTCTAAATTTATAAGGTAAAGTATTAAATATAATTACTTCATTTTCATTTAAGTTTAATCCTTCTGCTATTCTTTTCTTTATTAGATTTTCTAAACCTTCTCCTATCTCCCTTGCTTGTTTCATACGATATAGAACATCTTCAGCTACATTATCAGTTATGCATCCTGCCATTCCATCATGTGCCTGACCTTCCATAATCTTTTTCCAAGCAGTTACTATAAGATTTCTACTTATGTCTAATCCTAAATCTGTAGCAATAGCATATAGTGGTTCTACCCTATTTAAAAGGATTTTTTCAATAAGGTAATTCATTTGTTTTATATTGTATCTTACTGATCCAATAGTTTTATGTACTCTTCCAGTTTTAGGTTCTCTAAATTCTCCCTGATACTTTTCAAGTACACCTTTATTTTTTCTAATATAATCCATAAAGTCTTCATAAGTACTATGAACATATTTATCAGAACTTATTTTGTTGATTTCATCTATCTTTTTGTCAAAATCTTTAGTTATACCAACTTGATCATTACCTATAGGAATAAGTATTTCTTCTAAATCAGTTAATTTCTTTAATTTTTCGCATTGTTTAAATAACTTATTTTCTAAAAATTTTTCATCAGTATATAATCTTGGAATACTTCCATATCCATCAATAAGATTTACAGCATAAACCTCTTCATTTCCTAATCCCTTCCATATAAAATATGGTGATTTAACATGTTCTTCTAAATTTATACCTCTCCAAAAAATTATATTATCTATATCACAGCTTTTTAAAATAGTCGGCATCTGTGCATTGAATCCAAATGTATCTGGCAAGTACCCAATTTTCATATGACTGCCTATTTTATTTGTTTCATTAATACCAATACTTAAGTTTCTTAATATAGATTCACCTGATACAAGCTGTGCATCAGTTTGAGTATACCAAGGTCCTATTGAAAGCCTTTTTTCCTTAACTAATTTTTTTATATTTTCTAATTTCTCTGGTCTAATTGATAAGTAATCTTCTAAAATTGACACTTGACCATCTAAACAAAAATTTGCATTTGGATTTAATTCCAATTCTTCTATTATTTCAGTAAAAATTTGATCACTAAGTGTTAATGCATCCATAGTGGAGAAATACCATTCTCTATCCCAATGAGTATGATTTACTAAATTTACTTTTCTCATAATATGCTCCTTTTTAATTCTTTTATTTATTTCACGTCCTGTGGTAATTGTAAATAATAAAATTAAGCTAATATAGCATTTAATCTATTAAACACTATATTAGTCAAAGGCCCTACACCAAATGTAATTAATATAGTTCCAAGTCCAATTGGTCCTGATACTATTAATGCAATTATTATCCCAACACTATCAAATATAACTTTAGCTTTTCCAACACTAAGATTAAATCTTTGCCTAAATGACATCATGCAGTCATCTATTGAATTTGGAGCGAGGTTTGGCGTTAAGTATATTCCAAGTCCAACTGCTAATATAATAGTTCCCATTATAAGACATACTATTCTTTCAAATGTGGTATTACTAAAGGGTATCTTATTTACAACAGCTAACCAAAAATCAGTGCTTCCACTCATTACAAATGCTGTAATTAATGTATAAAAATTAAATTTGCCATTTCGGAGTATACCAGCTAAAATCGTCATAATTATAGCTACTATAAATGAAAATGTACCTACAGAAAAAGAAAATTTATTACTTAATCCAACATTTACTGAATCCCATGAACCAGCGCCTAAATTCCCCCTAATTATAAGTGAAACTCCTAAAGTTAATATTATAATCCCTGACACAAATAAAACTATTCTATCTTTTAAATTTGTTAATTTCATATTTTCTCCTATAAAAATCGAATAAAATTTATAATTAAAGAGGTTATAGTTTTCACTAAAACCCCTTTACTATATTTATTACACTACACTCTCAATATCATCTGAATCAAAGCCTTTTCCTAAGAATATAGCACCAGCAGCAACAATTAAGCTTCCTACTAATATTCCTAATACATATACAGGCCACTTTTCAACTAATAACCATCCATATATTCCTGATATAGGAATTGAATTTACTGCACCAAGAGAAACTGCCGTTGCTGCTCCTACAGCACATCCTACAATATTAACTGGTATCATTCTTACAGGGTTTATTAATGTAAATGGAATTGCTCCTTCTGATATTCCTACAAGTCCCATTATAAAAGATGCTTTTCCTGCTTCATTTAATTCTTCTGAAAATTTATCTTTTTTAATTAATGTTGCTATTCCATATCCTAAAGTTGGAATAATAATTGCAACTTGAGCTGCTGTATTAGCAATAAATAATCCCTCTGAAATAAGTGCCATAGCAGTTACTACTGCTGCCTTATTAATAGGTCCTCCAAGGTCAAAACCAATCATTCCGCCAACAACTAAAGCTAAAACTAAAGAACTACTTCCACTACTCATAGTACTCATCCAATTAACTAGTCCATTATTCAGTGCCGCAAAAGGCTGTCCTATAACATATTGCATTATTAATACTGTAATAAGTGTTCCAAACACAGGTAATATAAATACTGGAACTATACTGCTTGCACTTTCAGGCAATTTAATTTTTTCAGCCATAAATGCTACTAAATATCCTGCTATAAGACCTGCTGCTAATGCTCCTAAAAATCCTGTACCCAAATTGTTTGCTAAAACCCCTCCAACAAACCCAGCAACAAGACCTGGTCTGTCAGCAATAGAATAAGCTATAAATCCTGCAAATACTGGTAGCATTAAACCTAATGCTAAACCACCTAATCCATCTAATGTATGAAAGAAAGGTACAAGTCCTTGAGATGCCTTATGAGATGCATCCCATATATCAGTAACTCCATATATCATTCCGCCAACTCTTGCAATTCCCATTATTACTGCTCCAGCAATAGTAAATGGAATCATGTATGAAACACCTGTTAATACATGTCTTTTTAGATTCGCTAAAAATTCTTTCATTATTATATCCACCCTTCAATTTATTTAATTAATGCTAAGGCATCTTCAATAACTTTTACACCGTTTTTAATTGGTGCTGCAACTGGAACCTTATGTATAGTTTTACCCTTAAAACGTTCTTCTTCTCTAACCTTTTGCTCTACTGCAAATATTACTACATCTGCTTCTTCAATATCCTGTTTAGTTAATCTGTTTTGAATACCTAAAGCTCCTTGTTTCTCTATTTTTACTGTATAGCCTAATTTTTCTCCTGTTTTTGTTAAAGCCTTTGCTGCCATATTTGTATGTGCAACTCCTGTTGGGCATGCTGTGACTCCTACGATTTTCATAATTTATTCCTCCTCATTATTTAAGTTTTCTTGTAAAAATTTAACTAATTCTTTTTTATTATTTATTCCAAATAGTGATTCTTTAAAATCATCTTCCATTAAATTAGAAGCTAAGATTCCAAGAAGCTCTAAATGTAATGTTCCTTCTTGCTCCTTTGGTATTGCAAGTCCTACAATAATATCAACTGGCTCATCATCTAATGCCTTCCAATCTAACTTCTCTTTTAATTTTAAATATACTATTGTAGGCTTAATTACACTTTCTGTCTTACAATGTGGGATTGCTAGTCCAAATCCAATCCCTGTTGTACACTCATTTTCCCTTTCTATATATCCCTTTAATACATCTTCTTTGTTATTTATTCTATTATCTTCAAATAAAATGTCTGTTATTTTTTCTAGCACTTCCTGCTGAGATTTTAAATCTACATCAAATTCAACTGTATTTACTGTTATCATTTCTGTTATATCCATTTTCTCACCTCAATAATTTAATAAAATCTCTATAACTTTTTACATTCATAAGTTTAGAAACTCTTTCTTCATCATCTAATAGGGAATATAAATTTTCAAATATGCTTTCAAATTCTACATATAATTCTTTTTCTATACTCATAAGGATTACTAGCCTTACATTTTCCTGTTCCCATTTTATTGGTTTCTTATTAATTAAAATGCATATCTTACTAGTCTTAGGATTAATATCTATTGCATGTGGGATAGCTGTTAAATTTCCAATTTCAGTAGATGATATATTTTCTCTTTTATAGAAATATTCTTTATCTTCATCTTTTATAAAGCCCTTAGCTTCCATTTGATTCAACATGAAATCAAGAATTTCTTCTTTATTTTTTAAATCTTTTTCTGGGAAAAATAACTCCTCATCTGTAAATTCTAAAAATTTAAGTAAAGACTCCTTTGAATTTTCCTGTATAAATTCTTTTAATAAAGAAAGATCACTTGATTTAAATATTGGTGATATATACATGATTTTCTTATCTTTAAGGTTGTATTCATTAATATCAATTTTTATTGTAGATAAAATAATATCATAAGTATCCTTTTCAACTTGTGTTAATTCATTTAAGGGAAGTATTTTCACTATTTCTATACTACTGGCAAATTCTCTTTTTATCTTTGCTGATATTATCATTGAAGTACCAAGTCCTGATGCACATACTATTAAAGTTCTTAATTTCGCCTTATCTTTTCCATTTTTCATTCTTTCTAAGGCAGCTGCAATATGTAAACATATAAATCCAATTTCATCATCATTTACAGACTTATTTATTTTTCCTTCAATATATTGGGCTATAATTGATGATATCTTATAGGCAAATGGATAGTTTTTCTTTATTTCAAAAAGCATATCATTTGTTATATTCATATCATATTTCATTCTAGTTATAGCCGATTTTAAATGAATTGCCATACTCCAAATCAAGGATTTATCTTTTCTAAAATCAATTCCTATTATTTCTTCAACATAATCTAAGATATCAAGACTCATAATTGAATATTCGTCTTTTAAATCAAGGTCATTTTCATAATCATTATTTATTATCTTTCTAGTACATAAATGCTGAGTGATGTAGTAAATTTCTTCTTCTGGGAGCTTGACTTGAGTTGTTTTAAATATACTGATAGCAATATCTTTAGCTACTTCATATTCATAAGTATATTTAAGCTCGTCTACGAACCCAATTCTAGCTAATACATTTTCATTTTTTACTCTTTTAATAGCTATAAGAACATGAATGAGAAGATTGTAAAAACTAATATCTGTAATACTTATGTTGTTTTTATTAATGGATGTTATTAAAATATCTTCCATTTCTTCTATAACATTTTTTTCAAAAATTGTTTCTATGGATTTCAAATTTATAATATCATTTTCATATCGATTAAAAATATAGTAGCTTATGCAGCTTCTTATATCTTCTTCATTACCTTTTAGAGTAACTCCTTTTATTCCATCTTTTAAAAGTCGAATTTGAAATCTTCCAAGTTTTTCTTTTACTACAACTAAATCGGCTTTCAATGTTGTTAATCCTATAAATAGCGATTCACATAATTCATTATGAGTTATACCCTTGTTATATTTTAATTCTAAAAATAACAGCTTTTTAATTATAAAAGATACTCTTCCTTCATGTGTAGTTGGTATAAATCTATTATTGCTGATATCCTCTTCATAAAGCTTTATAAGTTCATCATCAAAAATTTTTCTATTATCAATTTCTAATATATATCCCCTACCCTTAATACATGCAATCCTAGAATTTATCCCTTCTAATTTTTTATTAATATCTTTAATATGATTTCTTAATGTCTTTGATGATACTCCAATAAAACTTGATATTTCATCTCCTGTAATATGATGCTCCTTATCTAATAAGAAACTAATTATTTTTAATTCCCTTTTATTTATCATGAATCTCACCTCATCACAACTTTATTTTAGCATCGCAAATAATTTAGACATAGACTATAAAGTTCCTTTAGTAACGGAACTTATCTGACTAATATATATTCTGTAGTCTATTATAATTATCTAATATTATCAAATTCATTACTATGAATGTATAATATAAATACAACCTTTTGTTGATCGTGAAATATTTAAATTAATGGTAACTTAAACCATGTCATTTATTTAAGAAACTAAGCCTAATTTCGCTATTATTTTTTATATTTTTCATCTACTATTAAAATTATTACTATTAATGTTCAAAAAAGTACCAAGTTTAAGGTCAATTATTGTAATATATAGTGAGCATATGAAAGGTATTTCCCTGACTAAAGGCTCTTTCTCAAAACTCTGCTGCTAAATTTAAATATCTCATTTACATGTAATTTGTCATATGAGCCTATTTATTTTTAGCAGTTATTGTTTATAAACATAAACTTCACTTCATAGTAAAACATTTCTTCAAAAAAGTACCCAAATATGACAAATTAGTTGTATATTATAACAGAACAGGGAAAATATAAAAAATATTTTCTGTAATTTCTAATTTAATAATAATATTTATAATAATATTATGTGCACATGATAAATTATATCTTTTTAAATCAAGGGGGAAGAAAACTATGATAAAAAGAGCAAATAAGATAACATCTCTATTTTTAGCTGCAGCTGCAGTAATATCTTTAGTACCAGCAGGAGTTAATGCTGCTGATATAAAGAGAATTGAATCAAAAGATGGTATCATCTATAATGCAGTTGCATATAAAGATGGTAAATTCGTAATTGATGGAGAAATCAAAGATAATGAAGGTGCTTATTACTTAAGCAATGGAAAATATACAGAATTAGATGATATTGATTCTGGCTCAGACTACACAACATATGGATCAAAATATGCTATGGTTGATGATGGAGATTACTTTGTTGATTTAACAAATGGTAAAGTAACTGATGATGACCTAGCTGAAGATGATGAAGATGATGCAGCTTCTGCATTAAGAAAGAAGATTAAAGATTCTGACAGATATGCTGACTCTGGTGACAGTAACTATGCTGGAGATAAAGATATTGCAAAATTAGAATTACTTCCAGGTAATAAATTTGGCGATACTTGGTACTCTGCTAAATATAAAGCTGATTCAACTACAAGCGGTGCATCTGTAAGAGGCTTCTATGATGTTTATACTGATTCAAAGGGAAGTTACATTGATGCAGACTATAATTTAGGAAAACTTAAAGTTGCAAACACTACAGGTTCTGGAGCTAAAACAGTAACTATTGAAAATACAAAAGATAAATATGTATTAGATAATGCTGGAGTAAAAGATACTTTTGCAGAAATCACTTCAAGTAAAGTACTTGGCCAAGACTCAAACTACATTTATAGATTTGTAACATTAAAGATTACTGGTAATGTTAAAGTAGTTAATGGTAAAGAAATTGCAGATCCAACTGCAGTACCAGTTATTCAAAAAATCTCTAAAGCACAAGCTTCAGACGATATTGATGATGCAAAATATGCAAAGACTGTTACTAACTATATAATAGGAGAAGATGATGGAACTGTAGCAAATGCTGCTGGAACTTCTGATGTTGATAAGTTCATAAAATTATTACAAGATAATGACTCAAAAGTAACTATCTCTTCTGGAAAAGTAATAGTTTATAATGTAACTGATGGAACTGGTGATAATGTTATTGTTCAAACTACTACATTAAAGTCAAAAAATGGTTACTACTACACTGATGTTGAAGGTCAATGTAAAGTTGAAGCTGAATATAGCAGCGACATTAATAAAACTGCATTTGATGTAGATGCTGACGGTAACATATGGATTATCGAAAGTGGATATGTTAAGAAATTTGATAATACAGATGACTTTGATAAAGTCTATAAAGTAGATGGATCAATGGATGCTATATCAGTTTATGATAAAAACAACATGGTTGTTTGGAACCAAGATGATGAAGTTTATTCAATAATTGGATCTAAAGATTCTGATGAAGATAAAGACGATGAAAACAAGACTACAGGATGGGTACAAACTTCAACTGGTGCGTGGACTTTCTACAACACTGATGGAACTCAAGTAAAACATGAATGGGTTTACTCTGGTGGAAAATACTACTACATTAACCGTGATGGAATCATGGAAACAGGTACAAAATGGGTTAATCCTTTTGGAAACTGGTATTTATTAAATTCTGATGGTTCAATGGCTCACTCAGGATGGGTTTGTCCTTTCGGAAATTGGTACTACCTAAATTCTAATGGTAACATTATGACTGGATGGCAATATATTAATGGTTCTTGGTACTACATGAACAGTGAAGGAACTATGCAAACAGGATGGCAATATGTAAATGGATCTTGGTATTACCTACAATCAAACGGTGCTATGAAAACTGGTTGGTTAAACGATAATGGTACTTGGTACTACCTAAATAGTTCAGGAGCTATGCTTTCAAACACAACAGTTAATGGGTATAAATTAGGTTCTAATGGAGCTTGGATCAGATAGACTATTTTTAGGTCAAAGATTCATGAGGATATATAGTTGTTACAAATACTACAAATTTTAACCTAAGAACTTTTTAGAAATTATAGTCCCAATATGGCTTAATCTCAATAGTTATTGAGACAAGCTAATATTGGGACTTATATTTTCAATAAGTTCTAAAGCTTAAAATTTTATGTATTATTCCACAACTATATATCCTCATTTACTTTATTAAAAGCAGTCTTGGAAAAGAGCTATATTTTATTATCTTCCCTTTAATAGCTTATTAAAAAAGCTAGTGCTTTCTTTTCCTACGTTTATATCATTTTGTATATAATAAATTTCTTTCATTACTCCTATAAATTTATCAATTTTATTTGATAATTTTTCATTACTGGTAATGCTATTTTCATTTGATAGATTAATCATATTATTTGTTGATTCTAGTTTGCTATTAATGTCATTTAAAATATTAACATTAGATTCACTAATATCTTTAAAATCGTTCACATTGGATTCAATACCTTTGGCTATTTCTACATTATTATCACTTATAATCTCTTTTATAGATAATAGAACATCATTTTTAAATTTATTTAATTGAATACTTTGTTCTTCTATAATATCTTTTTTTAAGTTTTCAATTTCTTTAGTTACATCTTCTAGAATTTCATCTTTTATTTTCTTAATGGAATCGTTTATAGTTTCTTGTAATTGATTTTTTAATTCAAGCTGTAATTTATTTGAACTATCATTTTGGCTTTCTATGATTTCTTCAATCAAATCACTTACCGACATTAATGTCCTTTTTTTAAACTCCATTTCTCCTTCATCATTCATAAAAATCTCCCTGCAATACTGTTGAATTTCTTTTATCGTCATTCCTTTTTCTTTTAATTTTATTAAAAATTCAAGTTTATCTATAGTCTTTTCTGTGTATATTAACTGTTTATCTAAAATTTCTACTTTCAGAATATTATCAAATGTATTAGTAAAATATCTAATTTCGCTTTCTTGCACCCCTAATAATACTGCTACTTGACTGATTGAATAGTTAAGAAGTTCTTTTTTATCATCAACCCCAATACTATTTCCATAATTTACATTAATATATTTATCCCCGTTTTCCATTCTATTTTTACCTCTTTCAGCAAATTTTCATAATTAGCAACCAGAATAACACTTACTTGCGCTATTATTGATATTTTATCATTAAATTAAATAGAAAAATAGATTATTTATAGCAAAAAATAAAATATCTTGCAAATTATATTTTATTTATCCACAATTTAGTATAAAATTGTTATATAGTATGGATAAGAGTGAATAAAATTGAACAATTAAGTTTTTAGTTAAATTATAGGAGGTTTTTCACAATGGAAAAAAGTAAAATGTTATTTGTGGCCCTTGGTCAAGGTGCTGGCAATATAGTTGATGGACTCTTAAGTAAAGATAGTAGATATACTGGGCTATTTTTTAATAGTAGTTTGTTTGATATTCAACCATTAAAAAATGCAAAGCTTGATAAAAATGTATATGTTTATCCTGGTTCTAATGGCTCTGGAAGGGATAGATCTAAATCAAAGTCTATGATCGATGAAAATATTAATGCTGTTGGAAGCTTACTTAAGAAATATCCACAATCAGAAACTGTTGTAGTATTTACAACAATGGCTGGTGGAACTGGATCAGGTGCCATTAAAACATTTATTCAAATAATAAAAACTGTACTTCCACATTCCAAGATTAATGTTGTAGCAATATTACCTAGCTTAAAAGAAGATGAACTATCTTTTAGAAATACACTTGAATGTTGGAATGATATAAATAGTGTAATGGATTTAATTAATGATGTTAAATTCGTAGATAATGGTAAAAGAAATTCATACAAGGAAATAAATACTGAAGTAATTGAGAGTTTAGACCTTGCTTATAATATAATAGGTATTCATCAAGATGGAAATATTGATGTTAAAGATTCATTTAGAATAAACACAGCAGATGGAACTGGTATTGTTTTAAAACTTTATGATGGCTTAAAGGATGCAAAAACAGCTATAGATTTATCAATAAAAAATAGTGTTTTTGTACAACCTGATATATATGACTGTGACTATTTAGGAATTAATATTAAATCAAATGGATATGATCCTTATGAAATTTCTAAATGCTTTGAAGTTTATAAAAGTACATACATAACTTATAATGAGAACTTCAATGTTATTGTTTTAGCAGGATGTGAAACTCCTACAGAATCAATTAAGTTAATAAAAATGGCTTTAGATGATAAACAAAAAAGAAAAGCTTCTAGACAAAAAAAGCGTAGCATAATAATAGATTTTGATAATGAAGATAAGGTGGATATAGAAGACTCTAATAATAATGATTTCTCTTCAATTTCAAAAGGATTAGGAGATTTAATAGATTAGTTATTTTTAGGTCAAAGATTAATAGGAATATATGTTTATTCCAAATACTAAAAAAATGAAGCTAAGAACTTATTAATTACTATAATCCAATTACTACTTGTTCCCAATAAATATTGGGACAAGTAAATAATTGGACAATAGTAATCATAAGTTCTAAAGCTTCATTTTTTATGTATTATTACATAAACATATATTCCTATTTACTTTATTAAAAATAGTCTTGGAAAAAAGGTATATTATATTAATGAAAGAAATTCATAATTATTATAGTCCAATTAACGCTTGTTTAATTACCTATTCTCTTCTCTCATAAATTAAATCAGTCATGCCATTATAGGCTTCACTATCTATAAGTCTTAATTTTATTTCACCATTATCCTTATTAAATAAACGTATTCCATCTCCAAGAATTGTAGGAATTATTGTAATATGGTATCTATCAATTAAGTCAAGCTTAACAAGTTGATTAACAATACTTGCACCACCACATATCCAAATATCTTTTCCTTCTTGTTCTTTAAGTTCATTAATTAAATCTGAAATATTATTGTTAGTAAATTCAATTTCATCTGTTGATTTAATTTGTCTATGTGTCAAAACATAGCTTTTCATTCCGCTATAAACCCAATTGTTAGGTGAAAGTTCTGTTACCACTTGATTATAGGTGCTATATCCTAAAATAACTGTATCAATTGTTTTTATGAATTTATCATAACTACCCATTTCTTCACTGTCTTTATCATGACCTTCAAGCCAGTCTACTCCACCATTTTTATCTGCTATAAAACCATCAAGGCTCATCCCTATATATAAAACTACTTTTCTCATTTTTGTCCTCACTTATTAAATTTTTTACACTATTTACTGCATTCCATATAGCAGCACCTAGCTCTTAATATTTTATCATATCCATATGATTTTTCTAATCACCAATACTTATAACATAAATTGATTCAGTATAAGCATCATATTTACCCTTATCCAAAAATGTAATCAATTTATAATTTAATCTTGATATAATTATATTATTAAACTATGTTTTCACACTATACTTTTATTAACTTATAAATATCTTTCACAGAATTGAATATGTAAGTAGGTTTATATTCTGAATTTTGTATTTCATATTTAGTAGTTTCACCAGTAAATACTACAGCTGTATCTACTCCACTTTTTAACCCACATAAAATATCTGTATTTAATCTATCTCCAATTATTATTGCATCTTCCTTATTTGTATTTGTCTCTTTAAGACTTATATCAATCATAAGAGTATTAGGCTTTCCAATATATATAGGTTTTCTCTTAACTGCATTTTCAATCATGCTGCAAATCGAACCGCAATCTGGAATATATCCATCTTCTATTGGACATACCATATCTGGATTTGTTGCAATAAAAGCTACTTTGTCATCTCTTAGTACTTTGCATATATCTGCAAGCTTTTTATATGTAAGTTCAATATCAAAAGATGCTAAAGCGCATGAAATATTTTCTTCATAATCATCTGTCACAATAATATTATTTCTTTCTAATTCTTTTTTTAAAGACTTCGTTCCTAAAAGAAATACTTTTTTACCTTTAAAGTTCTTCTTTAAATATTTTATAGTTGCTGTAAGCGCAGTTATAAAATTTTCTTCTTTTGTATTTATTCCTATACTTTTAAACTTATCAACATATTCATGTGCTGTTCTAGTTGAGTTATTTGTAATAAAAATATATTTCTTTCCTTGTTTATTAATTTCTTTTATCATCTCTTTGCAACCATCAATAACTTTATCTCCTAAAAGCATTGTTCCATCAATATCAAAAAGATATAAACTTTTATTTTTCACCATTTGCTCCCTGTACCTTTCCTTATAATCTATATATGTTCTAATTATGATTCTTCATTTGAATCTGAGCTAAAGCTAGTCAGTATGTATATGCTGAATGTAGAAATTTCATTAGAACTTATATAGTAATTTATTTTTCATGTAATTATGAGTTGTGCTAGTTAAAAAAATTTATAAAACAAAAATAGAATAAATAATTGTGCAATAAACATCGAAAAACAAAAGTTATGTGAAACTGCAAATTTTGCATTTGGTAAGTTCAGCTTTTCCTTTGGCATCTTGAATTTGGAATTATTGATTTACTTTTATATGTTCAACTAAAACCTCCGAGTTTAATGAAATTTCTTCTGTAGTTGCAGATAACTCTTCTAAGCTTGCAGCTTGATTTGTTGATATTTGCCCTAATTCATTTATAGTTTCTAGAATAACTTCAATACTATTATTCATTTCAGTAAGAGCACATGAAATTTTGCTAGATGTTTCAGTACTGTTTGATGCTAATTTTCTCATTTCACCAGCTACCACTGAAAAACCTCTTCCATACTCTCCTGCTCTTGAAGCCTCTATTGCAGCATTAAGACCAAGAAGATTAGATTGCCTTGAAATATTTTCAATTAACTTTATGGCTCTACTGCCTTCATCTATTAACTTTTCAGTCCTTTTAGTATTTTCAATTAAAAAATTTAGTTTTTCTGATAAAGTAACTGCATTATTAGCAATTTCTGACGTTGTTAATTTGGTTTCATAAATTGAATTTTTCAGTTCTTCAGTAGATGATATGATTTTTTCATACTCATCCATATTTATACTCACGCCAAGCCAACCAACTACTTTAGTTTCCTCATTAACTAACGGAACTGCAATAGATTTAAATGATATGCCATAACTTTCCTTATCATATATACTGGAATAACTCTTTCGATTTAGATATATATTTTTATTCATTCCATTTTTATCCATAATATTATTATCAATAATTTGTCCTACATACATAGGTGCTTTTGATTTTTTTCCATCCAAAGCATATAAACATTGTTTTTTATCACATATATTTATTGCTGCTTCTCCTTCAAACAATTCACTAATAATTGGAGAAACATAAATCATGACTTCAAAAATCTTTTCCATCATTCTCCCCCTTTCTTTTAACATATATGTTCTAATTATGATTCTTCATTTGAATCTGCCTAAAGCTAATTAGGATGTATGTGTTGGATGTAGAAATCTTATTAGAACTTATATGCTCAAAGATTAATTTATACCTACAACATTCTTTAAAAGCAGAAGAGCACTTTAAAACAATAAAAATTATTTTAAAGTGCTTCTACAATGTCAAATATTAAAGTTTATTTTTTTAAGTCATATTTTCCATCTATTTGCTTATGAAACTATAGAATCTTTTTTAATATTTACTATTCAAATTATATAGATTTTCTTGTTTATGCCAATTTACTATTCAAAATCTATAGATTTTCCTGTTTCTGCTGATTTTCTAACAGCTTCCATTAATGCAAGAACTCTTCTTGTTTCTGAAATCTTAACTAAAAAATCCTCTTGACCATTATATGCTTTAACATAATTTTTAAAATAATCTTCATGACAAGTATTTACTTGCGGAACATCTTCAAATACTAAAGTTCCTTCTGAAGGTGGACCAAATGATCTAGTAGGTCCTGCTGCTGTCATAGTACGGACACCTTTAACATTACTTAAAAGATGACTTGTACGAGTAATTTTTCCTACAGGTTCAAAACCATCTACATATGATGTACCTTTGTCTCCGCTCATTAACCAATGACGTTCAAACCACTTATCTTCTTTCTTATCTGTTAATAAATATGTTCCAAGCTCTATTTCAGCCGTTACATTATTATCAAATTTTAATAGAATCTTAAAATAATCATCTACTTCAAAATTTATAATATTGCGGACATCTGCAAAAACTGTTTTTATCTTCGCCTCTGGCATCATCCATAGTACTTGGTCTATTAAATGCACTCCCCAGTCATATAGCATGCCTCCTCCTTCTTTTTTATAAACATGCCAATCATGCATATTCCCATTAAATCCATAAAGGCTATTTTTTATCATATATATATCACCTAAAGATTTATTATCATAAATTTCTTTTGTAATACGAAAATCTTGATCATAACGTCTTTGATGATGTACTGTAAATTTTACTTTGCATTCATCAGCTACCCTAACCATATTATCTAATTCTTCAACAGTCATGGCTACTGGTTTTTCACAAATAATATCTTTTCCTGCTCTTGCGGCTTGAATTACTAAATCATGATGCTGATTATTATTTGCTGCAATAAGTACAACCTGTACTTCAGGATCATTAATTAATTCATCATTACTTGAATAACGCTTTAATCCTTCTTTAACATCATCTAACTGACTTTGAACTTTATCTGAAAATCCTATAAGCTTAATGCCTTTCATATTAGTAAGCATTTTTTCATGCTCATGTCCCATAAATCCATGTCCTATAATACCAATACGGATGTCTTTCATATTTACTCCTCCCTTATTCACCTACATGAAGATATTTTTGTTTTCTTTCCTTAAGATCAGGAATTTGTCCAGGTCCAACTGCACAAGTTCTGATTTCTGTAGAATGTTCTAATTTACCTGCATAAAACATTCTAGATCTTGCAATCTGTTCATCTGAAAAATCCACTGAGATTTCACTATCTTTAACTTTTAGCTCTCCAGAAATTCCGCACACTGGACATTCTACTTCCATTCCATTATGGGTTACTTCTAACATATCATTATGGCATATTGGGCATACCCCCATTTTATCTCCACGCCATTTTGTACGTTCTGTTTCATTATCAGCATTTAATGCTTCTATAATATGCTTTCCAACTTCACTCATTCTGTTCATAACCTTATTATTTCCAAGAACATGTTCATATGACATTGCTCCATAATATTTATAAGTATCAATTATATCAATTCCTAAAGACATAGGAAAAGCAAACATTGTAGGTAATGCAAAGGCAAGCCAATTTTCTGTCATAGCTCCTCCAACTGCAACTAATGCTCCAACTCTCTTCTTAAAACTACGTTCATCTGGAAGTAAACTCTTATCTTTTCCAGCTGCTAATCCAGCATCATAAGTTGTCTTACGGAAAGAAATATCATGAGATGGGCCTATTCTATCACAAACTACTTTGAAGTTACCAGTAGGTGTCATTTCATATACTGGAGATCCAACAATAACTGCATCACTTTCCATAATAGCTTCATCAATTATATGAAAATCATCTTTTAATACACAATTTCCTTTTCCACGGCCAGTAGTCATTCCAACAACACAAGAAATACATCCTGTACATATATGGATATTTAAATCATCAGCACGAATAAACTTAATATCAAATCCTGCTTCTTCACACTCTAAAAGTGCCTGTTTAATCATGACTTCTGTATTACTCATTTTTCTTCCAAAGGAAATTCCAAGTACTTTTTTCTTATTCATAACTTTCTCCTTTATCCTATTTAATTACTACAGTTCTTTCTTTATTGCCTTCTAAAGGTATTGGAATATAAGCAGTCCTTGTTGCAACTGTTAATTTTACTTTATGTGCTCCCTTACTTAATCCGCCTTCTTTTAATACTTTTACATATAATGGTTCACCATATTCCCATTTGTATGAAATCACTGTTTCTGCCTCTTTTAAAGTAAACCAATCTATCTTATCTATAGAAATTCTTATATTTTCTGCTGGCTCTTCATTTCCATCTGCTTGTACACGTACATATTCAACCATTGAAAGTGGAATTCCACGATAATAAGTTATATTAGTCTCCATTTCATATCCTGTTACTTTGCCATTTTCAACTACATTTTTGCAGCTATTATCAAGAAAAACATTATTATCAAACATTATTATTTCCTCCTAACCTTGAATCTCTTTTAAACATTCACGAATATATTTTTGATGTGCTGCTACTTGTTCTTTTTCAACTACATTCTTTCCTGGAAGGGTAAATCTATTTCCTTCATATTCTGTAGCAACATAGCCATCATAATCTTTATCATGTAGATATTGTAATAATCCTTTATAATCCATTGAATATTCTGGACCTTCTTCAGTCATTTCAAATAATTTAAAATGAAAATGCTTAATATATGGCATATATTTATCTAAAACCTCATAAGAATAGTTTTCATAACCATCACATAATGGTGCAAACATATGATCTTCCTGAGTTTTCATAGTTGCTTTGAAATCTTCTGGGAAGCTGCCTCCATTTTCTCTACATACTTTATGAAGATCTGTACCCTTTTCAAATAATCCATCAATATATTCAAACATTCCTGCACTTGCACCATTATTTAATTCATAGTTTTTAACTACTCTTGGAAATTTTCTACAGAAAATACCAGTATCAATTACAAGTCCAATATATTTTGAATTTAATCTCTTCATTTCTTCTATAAATTCCTTAGTTTCTTTAATATCAAAAGCCATACCTGCATGAACTTCTAACGCAACTGTTACATCATATTCTTCACAGTAAGGTAATAATGGTTCCAATACCCAGTAAGGCACCATTGATACTAAACGAATTAAACGAATTCCAAGTTTGTCTGCTTGCTTAATCTCCTTAACTAATAAATCTACACATTCTCTATGAGTTAACGTACGATTTTTATAAAGATTTGTATTTAAGAATACATCTGCAATAACAGGAGTTAATCCAGTTTCTTCAATTATTTTATTCCATCTTTCTAAAGTTTCCTCAGATAAATCTGGTGCTCCTTTAAGCATCTGATCTGGTAATATTTCAATACCTTCAACTTGATTTTCTTTCATAAACTCCATAATTTCTTCTAAATTCATTCTCTTATTTAAATACTCATCTTGTAAGCTGTATAAACTAACACATGTTTTTATTCTAGACATTTCCTTATCCTCCCTTATTAAATTACAAATTGTTCTATATATCTTTTACTTAATTTCAAGCTGTCCATAACTTTTTCCTGACTGCCTTCAAAAGCTTTATCTTCAACTTCAATACATGTTGGTCCTTCATAGCCTATATCTGTTAATGCACTTACATACTTGCCCCAATCTACATCTCCAAGTCCTGGTAGCTTAGGTGACATAAATTCTAATGGATATGCCATAATTCCAACTTGATTTAATTTATCTTCATATAATTTAATATCTTTATAATGTACATGAAAAATTTTATCTTTAAATTCATAAATAGGTTTTATATAATCAATCATCTGCCATACAAAATGAGATGGATCATAATTTATTCCAAGATAATCACTTGGCAAAATCTCAAATACCTGTTTCCATATTTTCGGTGTAGTCATAAGATTTTGTCCCCCTGGCCATTGATCCTCTCCAAATAACATAGGACAGTTTTCAATTGCTACTTTCACATTTAATTCTTCAGCCAATTTTATAATAGGTGGCCATATCTCTTTTACAAGTTCCAAATTTTCCTCAACTGTTTTAGTTTGATCACGTCCAATAAAAGTAGTTACCATTCCAATTCCAAGTTTATTGCTGGCTCTAATAATATTTTTTAAATGCTCAACTGCAATATTTCTTTTTTCTAAGTCTGAATCCATAGTATTTGGATAATATGCTAGTGATGAGATTTGAACTTTTTTCTCTTCTGCGTAATCTAAAATATGTTTTTTATATACATCATCTTCTAAAACTTTTTCTACATTAATATGACTTACTCCGGCATAACGGCGTTCTGCCTTTCCTTGTGGCCAGCAAGCTACCTCAACACACTGAAATCCTAATTTTCCTGCTGTATCCATCATTTCTTCATAATTTGCTTGATCAAGTATTGCTGATACAAATCCCAACTTCATTTTTCTTTTCCCCTTTCTGTGGCTTTTTATTTTGTATATACGCCTACATAGTTCTGTATGAGGCGTATATACGAATTTTTAAAATACTTTTCTTAATTTATTTTCACTACTTTATACTCAATTTGCTTTATCTAGTCAATAATTAACTGACTTTATCTACTTATTTTAATTAAATCAATTTGATTTATTTGAAATTGTAATCAGGTTTGCTTTAAATATAAAATAAGTACCTCTGCTTACCCTAATTTTATTTCTTTGCCTTGTTCTGCTGATTTATAAATTGTGTCTAAAATTTGAGTTACTACAAATGCTTGCTCAGGTTTTACTAATGGCTCTTTATCTTCTATAATTGCTTCTAACCATTGTTTACATTCTTTCACTTCTGGAGTTCCCCCTGTAGAACCTTCAAAGAAGGCAATTGCTCCTGTATCAGAAATATGTTCTTCTGTTAATACACCACCTGTAGTTTCATTAAATACTAAGTCATAACCTTGCTGACTCATTCCACCAATCATTTCAGCTCCTGCTTTTGTTCCACATAAAGTTGTTGCTGCTTCCCTAGAGTCTTTTACATTTAAAGCCCATGATGATTCTAAGAAAATTGTTGCTCCATTTTCCATCTTAATATATCCAAACGCAGAATCTTCTACTTCATAAGTTTTAGGGTCCCATGGTCCAAACATATTTCCTTCAGTTGCTTCTGGGAGATGACCTAATTTTTCAAATACAGAACCTGTTATAGTTACAGGTTTATAGTTATCCATGCACCATAATGTAATATCTAAAGCATGTGTTCCAATATCTATTAATGGACCACCACCTTGTTTAGCTTTATCTGGGAACACTCCCCATGTTGGAACTGCTCTTCTTCTGATGGCATGAGCTTTTGCAAAATAAACATCTCCAAGCTTCCCCTGTTCACAAGCACGTTTTAAAGCTTGTGCATCTGTTCTGAAACGATTTTGATAACCAATTGTGAATTTCTTACCTGACTTTTTCCATGCAGCCATCATTTTCTCTGCATCTTCTGTAGTTGCAGCCATTGGCTTTTCACACATAACATGCTTTCCTGCTTCAAATGCTGCAACTGTAATTGGACAGTGAGCTACATTTGGAGTACATACATGTACCAAATCAATATCTTTATCTTTTAATAATTCATTATAATCTGTATAAACCTTTGCATCTTCTGCACCAAATTTTTCTGCTGCCTGCATTGCACGTTCTTCGATAATATCGCAAAATGCAACTATTTCACATTTGTCCTTTTGTGATGTTAATGCTGGAAAATGTTTTTGATTTGCTATTCCTCCACATCCTACTACTGCTACTTGTAATTTATTATTTTTCATTTTTATTACCTCCATTATTAGTTCAATTATTAATATTTATGGTTATATATATTTTCAATTTATGGTTAATTTATAATGTTAAAATCTTATTCAATTTTTAGATTTGTTAGTGGTTTTAAATATTCTCTTTATTTATTTTCTTAATATATATTGCAGATTTAATTTAAGTAACTGTTATCTTATTTATATGGAATTATTTTTTTACAATATATATTAGTTTACTTGTTCTTTCTTTTTAGTTAGCGCTATACGAATATCATCAGCCTGTTCATCAGTCATTCTCCATAGAAGACATAATAATGCTGCTCCAATAAATAATAGTGCTGGAATTAAATTAACTACTATGTTTATTCCTTTAAGTGCAGTAGCTGTCTGCTGAGCATTTGCCACATACCCAAAAGCACTAAGTAAAAGTACTCCAATAGAACCTCCAAGGGCATTTCCTAATTTTGTGGCAAGTCCATATGTTGCATATGCAGTACCATCTGTACGAATACCTGTCTTTAATTCCATATAATCAACAGAATCAGCAACCATTGATAAGGTCATTGGAAATCCTACATTAAACAGACCAAATATACAGCACCCTACAATTACCATTGTCATATTATCAAATGGTGCACAATAAATTACTAAAAGTCCAACTGCTTGAATAAGCATTGAATACATTAACACATTTCTCTTTCCAATCTTCTTTGCTAAATATGGTACAAACAAAGAACCTATTACTGCTCCAATAGATGGGATTGTCATAATAAGTGCAATCATTGTAAATGAACCTAAACAGTAGATTACATAAAAGGCACATACAGCAATTCTTCCCATAAAAGCAGTCATTTGTAATGCCATAATTCCAGTAACAATCATTAAATACTTATTACGCACTAAATTATTTATTGTATCTTTAAAAGAAAATTTTGTATTGTTACTTACTGGCGCAACATATTCTTTTGCTGTATAAAATACTATAAGAAATAACGGAATGGCTATTAGGCTATAAACAATAGCTGTCATCATATATCCATGTCCAGTAGCAACTTCTGATCCTTTACCTGAGAAATGTAGTGCTAGTCCAGCAGAACATGAATTTACTATAATCATTCCAACATTCATACCAATATTTCTGGATGTATTTATTTTATTTCTTTGGTCAGCATCTTCTGTCATAACCCCTGATAATGCTGCATATGGAATATTCACTAATGTATATAACATTCCAGCTACAATATAAGTTACCGCAGCCCATATAACTCCTGCTGCAGATGAGCCACCAAAAGGGTTTGTAAATGTTAACACTCCAAACAACGCTAAAGCAGGGCATCCAAAGGCAATATAAGGACGGAATCTTCCCCATTTTGATCTTGTACGTTCTGCAACTGCTCCCATCATAGGGTCATTAACTGCATCCCATATACGTGCCCCCAGCATAATAGCTGAAACAACAATTGGTGTAAGTCCTACAACATCTGTGTAAAATAAAGTTAAATAAGATCCAACAAATGTCCATACAAACTGTGATGCCAAATCTCCAAAGCCATAGCAGATTACAGATGCTTTTGAAGCTAACTTCTTATTTTTATTTTCATTATTATCAAAATACTCAGAACTATAAAAACTTTCTGTTTTTCCTTCAGTTTGATTTCCAGGTTCTTTTGAGGTCAATTCTAAATCTTTCATATTAACTTCTCTCATTCCTTCCCTATTCTTATTAATTGCTGCGCAGTACATTTACAAATAAATCTTTAATTGATTTACTTTGTAATATAAATATACCTTTTTCTCTTATGTAATGCTTTTCTTTCATTTCATAAACATGACTTCTATTGCAAATCAAATTTTCTGCACACAAAAAATGCAACAAATCTAATATTATTTGTTGCATTTTGATTTCATTAATTATCTTCATATATATGAATCAGTGAAATTTCATGACTTTTTAATGTAGTACATATTTTTAAAATCTCGTTTTGAACTACTTGTTTTTCCATTGTTATGTTAGGAATACATATTTCTCTTAAATACTTTAAATCACTGCCTTCAATATCTTTTTCATATTGAAATTTACTCCACTGTCCTAAAATACTTCCATACTCTTTGTTAACTGTATGTTTCTTTATAATAAACTTCTGATTTTCTGGCATTCCAGTTAAATCTATATTTAATTTTAAATCATCATTATTTTCAAATAACTCTGATAATGCACTTATATCTAGATTATCTTCATCTTGTAAGTAATAATTACAATTATACTCTTTATAATTAAAACAAAGAATATAATAACTATGTGCCCCATTAGAAGTAATTATATAGTTTTCACCTTTTTCAATGAATTTTGAACCCATTCTATCCAAAAATGATAATGCATAATAAACTGGTTTCCTAATTTTATCCTTAGTAATTAGTCCACTTGCACCATTAGCAATTCGAGAAGTATCATAATGACTACTAACAAGATCTGATCCCATCCATATACTCATTAAATCTGGAATATCCCACAATTCGTCTATAGTTTTCAATGCATATGTTCCACGAAAACAGCTATCATTTAAATAGTTTCTACTAGATAATGAATTATTCCATTCAGTAACATACAACTTACATTCTTTAAATCCATTTTCATCTAAATTATTTCTAGCTCTTTTCACTTGATTAGCTACAGCAGATTCACTAGTGATTCTTTTAGGAAAAACTTTATTATTTTTTTCTACCTGAATATATGGAAAACATATTATTGATGCAAAATCTGGAATACACTGTTTTTCTTCACAATATTTGAGCCAATCTAAGAGCTTATCAGAATCTAAATCCATAATAGCGCTAAATCCGCCAACTTCTGCTCTTGGAATATGCTTTTTTATGAATTTAAAACTATGTTCAAATAATTCGTTAAAACTTCCATCCTTATCTTCTGTATAGAATCTATTGGGTCTCACATCCAATGAAAATTCGTATTTCCATCCCTCAACCTCTTCTTTTCCATAACGTTTTATTATATGTAATATAAAATTTTCAAACATTCTATTCCATTGTTTCATATTATCAAAATCAATATAATCCTCTTCATAATAAATAGTTTCACCTTCTGCTTTGACAGCACAATCTGGCCTTTTTCCAAAATCAATGAAAGGTTTGACACCATTATTAACAATAAAATCTAAAATAATATCTACCATATTAAAATTATAGTTAAAATCATTATTGTTTCTCTGTATCATTAATTTTTTAGAAAATAAGTTCCACATTCTTACATATGTAAACTTTAACTGCTCCACAAGATAACTAATATGTGACTGTACATTTGCTAATATTAAATTATTTGCTGTTCCTGCATTAAGTGCAATATTCCAAAATTTTTTATGATTCTTTTCTTCCTTAACTGAAACTTGTACATTAATTTTTTCGCTTAAAATCTTTTCTCCTTCTTCTTGTTGAAGTAACTGAATATCCTGTTTTAATTTTTCCTTGTCTAACTCTAGTGATTCTTCTAAAGAATCTTTTTTCATTAATTCCTGTTTGCGATATAAAGTTGGTGACATGTCATATACATTTTGAAAGGTCTTACTAAAAATAGAAGCATTAGAAAACCCACAGTCCACTGCTATCTTTGTTATTGTTTTATCTGTTTCTAATAAATCCTTAACTGCATAATTTAATCTAACTTGATTTACAAAGTCTCCAAAATAAATACCTAGCTGTTTCTTAAAAAATCTAGACAAGGTAGATGTGGACGTATACATTTCCTCTGCTAATTTACTAAGACTAATTGAATTTTGAAAATTCAAATTCACATAATTTATAATATATTGAATCTGTTCATTTTCCTTATTCCCTTTTTTATACTTAAAATAATCTCCATTCTTTTGAAAATACTCTATTAAATTATCTAACAATTCAAATACCAAGCCATATCTAAGACATTCTGTCTGTCTGTCCTGTCCAGCATAACTAAATATAATTCTTTTCATTATATTCTGCAATTCTGTATATGAACTAACTTTATCAGACACAGAATTACAGTAAAAAATGTAATTTCCATTGTTAACCACCTGAGCAAGTACTTTATACGAAATGTATACCCTGCATATAACTGTATCCCCAATGCTTTCTACCTTGTGAGAATTATTAGAATTAAATAAAATAATATCCTTCTTTAAAAGCTCATAGTGACTATCCTTTGTATCTACACAAAGCATACCTGAAACAACAAATATTAACTCAATTTCAGGATGAAAATGGCTTTTTTCTTTTATATTACGTAAAACTTGTATTTTCACTCCATCCATATTACTTGTATTTTTTTTCATCGCTTGTTTTCCTCCAAATATTCAATAACTAAGTTAACCCGTTGTGCTAGTTGATAATAGTCAAAAAAACAAAAATAGAATACATAATTGTTTTATTAATTTTTTAACTAGCAGAACATATTAAGTTAATTAATTTTAGTATAACATTTGTATTATAATTTTCCTTCATTTATAAATTTATTTCTAATTAACAAAACCTCCAAATTGATTTAAATTTTATCAAATCAATTTGAAGGTTTATATTCTCTTTATTAAAATATTCCGGGAAAGAAGATTATTTTATAAAGGCAAATATTCTTATTATAATTTTTAGTAATTAAAAATATGTCTATTTAAACTGATTACTTTAAAAGTCTTATTTAATCCAAGCTCCACTTGCTCCAAGCACATATCCATCTACTGTTGTGTTTGCAAGCATTGCTCCTGATTGACTTAAATAATACCATGTTCCGTTGTCATTTAACCAACCTGTTTGCATTGCTCCTGATGCATTTAGATAATACCATGTTCCATTATCATTTATCCAGCCTGTTGCCATGATTCCATCAGCTTTTAGATAATACCAAACTCCATTTAAGTTTAACCAGCCTACTGCTTTAGCTCCATCAGCTTTTACATAAGTCCATGTTCCATCTGCTGCTTTTATCCAGCCTGTAGTAACTACTGGAGTTTCTGTAGTTTCTTCAGCTACTTTAGAAGAAATTAATGAATAAACTTCATCTCCTTCATTCCAAGCTACAATATTATTTTTGTCATAAACTGATAGTTTATCAAATGATCCATCTACCTTATAAACCTTGTCCCAATCATCATCATTATTAAATTGACGAATATATCCACCTGAAACTGCCCATACATTTCCATCTACATCTACGTCCCAGCCTTTTTCATCATCAATATCCGCATCTGCTGAATCTGAGATATCAGTATAATAATAGCCATTCTTTGCTTTTAAAGTTATTGTCTTTGCTTTAACACTGTCCCCTTTTACTACATAGTTAACTACTTTTCCATTAACTACAGTAAATCTATCTGTTTCAGATTCTTCTGCTCCTAAGAATTTCTTAGCAACTCCATCTGCATCTGATAGAATATAGCTAGTTACTGATTTAGGAGTTTTAGCTCCACTTACATCTCCATCTTGAGCCTTTGAAATCTTTTGAATAACTTTAAATGTAACAGCTGCTGGAGATGTGGCATCTGATTTCTTTACGTCAAAAGCAAGATCATCTTTAGCATCTGCTTTCTTATTTACAGCAATTCCATTAATCTCTTTTATATCCTTATTTGATTTAAAAGTAATATCAGCAATTCTATATACATAAGAAGAATCATGTCCAATTACTCCATATGCTCCATATGACTCATCAGCTCTTACTTTAGCTGATAACTTATCATCATTTTCTGTGTCTTCAAGCTTATCATTACTTCCATCTGTAAATCCAATTTTTATCTTTCCAATCTTGTGATCAAGATCAATATAGCCACCCTTATCATCAGTTACTACATTAAATTCTCCTGGAGTGCTATTGTCTTTACTATCTGCATCATATTGAGTAGCATAATAAATAGAGCCAAACTTACTTCCTGGAACCTCCTCTAATGTTCTAATATCTTCTGCAGTCTTTTCAGTATATCTTCCATCATTATCACTTTTAACTTTTTTCCTTAGTGCAGTAGCAGCATCATCTATAGCATCTTTTTCTATAGAATCATCAGTTTCTTTACCTGTTGATAAATCTAAATAGTAGTCTTCATCTCCATATTCAAGATACTTACTTCCATAAGCCTTAAAAGTATCACCTGAACCTACATCTCCAAGTTCAGTAAATTTATCACCATTTAGATAATAAGCTCCTTCATCTTTCTTTTTGATTGCTCCATCAATATAGAATTTGCCATCTTTATAAGCGGCTGCATCATATATTGTTCCATCCTCTGATTCAATTCTTTTTGCATCAGCTGCACTTACCCCTGCTGGTACCAATGAAATAATTGATGCTGCTGCGACTAATAATGAAGTAATTTTGTTGGCTCTTTTGAACATAATATTTTTCTCCCCCTATTTTTACACTATGCAAAGTATAACGTTTACTTTGCATGTATACGATTAAATTTGAAATAAGTTATATTTTATGCAATTAATTTTATTTAATCTATATAATTGCATACCATACAATTATTAACATTTTATTAATAATGTATTAATATTAATATAATTTTTAATCTTTTGCAATACATTTATTAAATTTTTGTAAACTTATACCAATCAGTTTAAAATTAAGGATTTATTTTAAAGACTATTTTTAATAAAGTAAATAGGAATATATGTTTATGAAATAATACATAAAAAATGAAGCTTTAAAACTTATAATTACTATTGTCCAATTATTTACTTGTCCCAATATTTATTGGGAACAAGTAGTAATTGGATTATAGTAATTAATAAGTTCTTAGCTTCATTTTTTTAGTATTTGGAATAAACATATATTCCTATTAATCTTTGACTACAAAATAGTCTTACTTAAGATCCAATTGAGCACCATGGTTTTTCAATGGTATCTTTTAGTGTATTGTATCCATTTATAAGTTGTCTTAAGCCTATTTCTAAATCTTCACTTTGTACCACTTTATCATTGTAATCTGTAAGTGTCATCATTCCAACCTCATATTGAACTTTTGCAAAACTAAGATTTTTATTAACATAAGCAAATTGATCATTCATAAGATCTATTTGATTTTCTAAATCTTTAAGTGAAGAATATGCTTCATCTAATTTACTTTTCATAAGCTTTCTACTATCATTTAATTCCACTTTATTTGAAGCAACTTCATAATCTATATCTAAATATTTCAAATAAGAATTAAGTTCTTGAGTATATTCTTTATACTCCTTATATCCTTCTAAAGTACGATTGACTAGTGCAGCAGCTTTTGCTGGATCTATATTTCCAGTTGTAGGATCAATAATATTAGCAATCATATTCATATTTATTGAAGGTGGATTTACCTCTTTAGGTGAATCATCTAGATTGTCATCCAAATCCTCTACATAATCACTACTTGCATCTAAAAGCTGCTCTTTATATTGTAAGTATTTATCAAGCTTATCATTTAGATATGAATCAATATCTTCATCAATGTCTATTGTGTCATAGAACAGTGTGTAATCTAAATTGTATTTATCTAAATCTAAATCTGTAAGCACCCCAAGATAATCTTTTTTATTTTTCAATAGATTTTCTTTTAAACTTAGTTGATTTTTCAAATCTTTAAGTGCTATTTCTACTGCCATCTTTTGAGTTTCTGTTCCATATCCAGTTTGAGCATTTACATTTGAAAAATTTAATTGATTATTTTTTATTTCTATTTCTCTTTTTAATTTACTTATTTGTATTTCCATTAATACAATGTCATTATATTTAGTTTTTATATCTCTTTCTATTGAATCTTTCATAAATTCCTTATCTTGCTTTGCTGCATTTCTATTAATTTCATAAGTGTCAATATAATAATCTCCAGTAGTTTCAAGAAAATACTCTGAATAGTCAGCTGTTAAAGAAGCATTGCTTATTTCATCATTAAGTGATTCCTGTGTATTTATTTTTTTCTTATACATGCTAATTTCTTTTGATTTTAATGCTAATTTTTCACTATTTTCTATGGCTCTTTCTACAACAGTATCCACTTTCAATAATGGTTTAGCTTGATTTTTATCTAAAGCAGCTATAGATTCTGTATTTGTCTTTAATACTTTTGTACTTTCTGCTCCATAGGCAGGCGTTAAATTTGAATAAATTATACTAACACTTATTACAAGTGCAATTAATTTGTTTAAATTCTTATTCATAGATTTTCACCTCTCTATACTCTAACTTACATGTTGTGCTAGTTAAAAATATTTCCCTCAAAAATAGGATAAATTATTTTTCCATCACTTTTTTAGCTAGCACAATGAGTTTATTTATTTTTGATTGACTTCTTCTTTTGATGGATTTCTTTCAATTATTTTAACTTTTAATCTTTCTTCTCTATCCCTTTGTTTTTCTATAATCAAATAACAACATGGTATTACGAATAATGTTAATACTGATGATATAAGCATTCCAAATATAATGGAATTAGCCATTGGTGCCCAAAGGTCTCCTCCTGAAATTGCTAATGGTATAAGCGAAATAACAGTAGTTATCATTCCAATCATAATAGGACGTATTCTAGTCTTACAGCTTTCAATTATAGCTTCTTTTAAATCATCATATTTATCAGACATAAGTCTAATATAATCCAAAAGTACTATACCATTGTTTACAACAACTCCCATCAAACTAATTGCTCCAAGAAGAGCCATAAAGCCTAATGGATATCCAGTAAATTTAAGTCCCCATATAATTCCTATAAATGATAATGGTATTGTTGCCATTATTATTATAGGTTCTCTTAGATGTCCAAATTGGAATACAAGAATTAAGTAAATTAAAACTACTGCAAGTATTGTTGGTATAACCAATGAAGAAAATGCACTAGATTGCTCTTCCTTTTCTCCTCCAAATTCTATTGAATATCCATCTGGAAGTTCATATCCTTCAAGCTCTTTTTCTATAATCTTAAGAATATTATTAGAGTTATATCCCTCTTCTATAAACATACCTACACCTATAGTTCTTTGATCGTTTCTTCTTACTATTTTATTTAAAGAAGTCTTAGTTTCAATTTGTGCTACTTGATTTAAAGGTACATTTTTCCCTGTTGCCTGGGAACTAATAAATACTCTGCCTAAAATATCACTATCTGATTTTTCATCATCAGATATTTTCATGATTATTGGAAGAGAATCTTTTTCAATATCT